>ENA-ORXI01000594-ORXI01000594.1-sediment-metagenome-genome-assembly--contig:-NODE-594-length-30190-cov-4.073291_pt1 | contig 30190 bp, 31 predicted proteins | sample MGYA00237861_ERZ511468 | MGnify/ENA primary metagenome ERZ511468 (study PRJEB26299, sample SAMN06266213) | sediment metagenome | isolation source: Hudson Canyon methane seep mesocosm | place: USA:Hudson... | reverse complement strand
CCTTGTCTCTATGGGACTGACTTTTTTTGGACTTGGGCCTATATAATCAGCATTGGGTCTAATTATTCGGTTATTCTGTCTCTGCTCAAAAATGTGAGCACACCATCCAGTCACCCTTGAAAGAACAAATATTGGGGTAAATAGTTTAGTTGGTATTCCCATAAATTCATAAGTAGAAGCGTGATAAAAATCAGCATTTGCGAATAGATTTTTCTCTCTTCTCATAACGGCCTCAACTCTTTCTGATACATCATATAGATGCTTGTCGTTAACTTCTAAGGATAATTTTTTTGACCACTGTTTGATAACCTCATTACGTGGGTCAGATTCAGTATAAACTGCGTGTCCAAAACCCATCACGAGTTGCTTTTTTGTAAGCATTTTAAGCAACTCTGTCTCTGCAACATCAGGGTCATTCCATTGAGAAAGCATAGCACTAGCAGCCTCATTAGCACCTCCATGTAATGGACCACGCAAAGTCCCAATAGCACTTGTCACTGCGGAGTGAATATCTGAAAGTGTCGAGGCACAAACTCTTGCAGCAAAAGTGGAGGCGTTGAATTCATGTTCAGCATACAAAATTAAAGAAATACTCATTACTTGTTTGTGAAGTTGACTAGGTTTTTTACCATGCAAAAGATGTAAAAAATGACCGCCAATAGTGTCATCATTTGTCTCTGTATTAATTCTTTTTCCATGGTGAGAAAACTGATACCAATAGCTAAGTATCGATGGAAATGCACTCAGCATGCGATCAGCATGATCAGTTTGGTTTAAAAAGTCCTCCTCTTGCTCTAAATTACCAAGAACTGAACAGCCTGTCCTTAAAACATCCATTGGATGAGCGGTTTTAGGGATACCCTCCAAAGTATTTCGTAGTTCAGGTTGTAAGCCCCTTAATGATTTGAGTTTCTCTATATAGTCTTTTAATTCCTGGGAGTTAGGCAGTTTCCCATACAATAGAAGATAGGCAACCTCTTCGAATGTTGTATTTTCAGCTAAATCTACTACATCATAACCACGATAGGTAAGACCAGAACCAGTTACTCCAACTGTACATATTGATGTCTCTCCAGCACTCTGACCTCTAAGACCAGCACCGCCCATTTTTTTTCCACTCATTATTTATTCTCCTTGTCAATTAACTCATCTAATTGCATCTCATATTGATGATAGTTTAGAAAATCATACAACTCTTCCCTAGTTTGCATGCTTTCTAAAACATTATTTTGATGACCATCGTCTAAGATATGTTGATATACATTAAGAGCTGCCTTACTCATAGCCCTAAAGGCACTTAGTGGATAAAGAACCATATCTACGCCAGCCTCAAAAAGTTCCTCTTTGCTAAACAATGGAGTTTGACCAAATTCGGTTATATTTGCAAGAATAGGAACATTGATAGAATCAGAAAACTCTCTATATTGCTCAATGGTATTGAGCGCCTCAGGAAATATCATATCAGCGCCAGCTTCTGCAAAAGCCATCGCTTTATCTATAGCAGATTGCATACCTTCTACAGCTAATGCGTCTGTTCTAGCCATAATTACAAAGTTAGGATCAGTTTTAGCGTCAACTGCAGCTTTGATACGCTCAAGCATCTCGTTTGTACTAACTATTGCCTTGTTTGGTCGATGTCCACAGCGCTTTTGAGAAACCTGATCTTCAATATGGATAGCAGCTACATTGCTATTTGTCATTTCTCGTACACATTTGGCAATATTAACCGCTCCACCCCAGCCAGTATCAACATCTACTAATAATGGAAGTGAAGTTGCCTGAGTGATTCGTTTCGCATCTTCGAGTACATCTGAAAGAGTAGTAATACCAAGATCAGGAACTCCAAGAGAGGAAGCTGCAACCCCGCCACCTGATAAATAGATTGATTGATGTCCAACTTTTTCAGCCATTATCGCGCTATAGGCATTGACAGTACCTACAATTTGTAGTGGCTTTCTTTCGGCAACCAACTTTCTGAATTTCTTTCCACTGCTGTCCAACTTACATACTCCTTACCTTATTTGTTTATTAATAAAAGGTTCAATATACTTGCTACAATTCAGTTAAATAGATATACCTTTTTTCAAATCTTCTTCAATAGCAATGTCTTTTATTATTTTCCAGGCACCATTGATATGACGTCTCATAAGTATTTCTGAAAACTCAGCATCTCGATTAGATATTGCATTAACTATGGCAGTGTGTTCAATTAAACCTAAATCAGCCCTAGAAGAAATTTTGGCTGTATGTTGTCTACACATTCTTAGTAATTGGTACAACTTGTTATCAATATAATCGAATAGCCATTGATTGTTACACTTAGAATAAATATAGTAATGGAAGTCCAAATTCCCTTCTTCCTGGATATATATATGATCTCCTGAAGATTGAATTTGTTTATTATGTTGATCTAGTAAACGATACAAACCATCAATGTCAGATTGTGTCATCGCGACAGAAGCAAGACGAGTTGCATAACCCTCCATTGCTTCACGTATCTGATAAAGTTCACGAATTTTGCTATAAGTTAGTGAAATAACCTTAGAGCCTGAATGCGGAGTTCGTTCAATTAAATTAATAGATTCAAGTTGACGAAGTGCCTCACGTAATGGGCCACGACTTATGTTAAATCTAGTGGCCAAATTCACTTCACTTATTTTTTGTCCTTGAGGAATATTGCCTAAGACAATTTCTTCCTTAAGATTTTGAAATACCCCTTCTGATAATGTTGATTGTTTCAATTTTGTCATTTTTTATGCAAAGTTTAGCTTTCGATTATTATACGTAATCAATTTAATTGTCAACAATAAACTTACTAATTGTTAACAATTTAGCCAAATATACCTTATATTAGCCTTAACTTTAAGATATTTTTAAATAATTGTTGACAATTAAATTTAATATGTGTATTATCGCTTCGAACTATATATATTCACTTAATAGTTTTGAAATATTTTTTTTTAATTAACAATAAGGGGAAACAACATGAAACAAATAACAAGAAATATGCTTGCCAGCATCGTATCTGCCCTGTTCCTTACATCTGGCGTTGCGGCTGCTCAAGCAGAAATTAATATTGCCGGCTGGGGTGCCAAGTCTGGACCCTTGAAGTCATTTGGCATTAACTCAGAAGCTGTGATGACCGCAGCCGTTAACCGGGTGAATGAAATGGGTGGGGTCAAGTTGGCCGATGGTTCCATGGCCAAACTTACCTTCAATTACAGCGATAGTGCCTGTAATGCCGAGCAGGCCATTTCTGTGGCCCGAAAAGAAGCAGGCGCAGGTAAGTCACTGATTGGAATTGGTCCAACCTGCTCTGGAGCGGCTGCAGCAATGTATGGTGTATTCCAGAAACAGGTAGACGATACCAGTGATACCGGCCTGCAATATCCAATTCTGACGGATACGGCGGTACGCAATGGACTGGCAAAAATTTCCCAGTGGACCTTCCGTAATACACCCAATGAGCCAGCAATGTATGACGAACTCTGGGCATGGGTTGCTGATAACCATCCTGACTTGAAGACAATTTATGGTGGAACAGAAACAGACCAGGGACACTCCAACGGAACCTATTCCAAGGTTATTGTTCAGGCAGCTACCAAACACGGCTTTAACTGGGCTACGGGTGAAATTGATGGCCTGACCGCTGCTATTGCCTCTGGCTACAAGGAAGTACTGAAAAACTCTTCCAACTGGCTGCAAGCAGACAGTAGTTTTTCTGTTCAGGCACGGGCTTTCCGTCGCTCTGATGCCGATATTTATATCATTTCATCCCACCCTTTTACTACCTGTGGAATGCTCAAAGAGCTGGACCGTCAGAAGGCTAAGCCTAAGTTGATTATTGGTCTAACCTCGTCATCATCTGCTGAAGTTATGAAAGGCTGTGCGGCTGAAGCTGAAGGTATGATTATTCCTACCAGTTTTGCGCCGATTACCGATGCTGCAATTGAAGTTGCTGCGCTGGCCAATGCCAATGGTGGAGATGCGGACCTACACTCTGCTGCAGTCTGGGAGAATGTCATGATCATCAAGCAGGTGATTGAGGCTGTAGGTATTACTGGTGATCCAGACATGATCCAGCAAGAACGTCGTATGATTCGTGACGGACTTGAAGCCTTGACCGAAACTGAAGGTCTGCTGGGCAAGATTACTCGGGTACAGGATGAAGGTGAGGCGCTCAAACCTTACGTGTTTGTCCAGGCCCAAAGTGGTTCATGGGAAGTAATCTACGATCCTAGATAAACCGGGCACATGCCCTTTTAACCGGCACCAATCTGGTGCCGGTTAACTACAATCTATAATAACGGGCTTTATGCGATAATCATTCTGAGGCTCGTTTTTTTTAAAATATACGGAATAAAAATCCATGAATTTTGATTATATAGACGTAATCCAGACATTGATTGACGGTATTCTCTTTGGCTCCATTTATGCTCTTATTGGGCTGGGCTTTACCCTTATTTTTGGTGCCATGCACAAACTAAACCTCGCTTATGCGTCATCAGGTATTGCCGGGGCTTATATGGGGTTGATGTCACTGACAATAGTTGGTGTACCGGTTTTAATGGTTTTTATTATTGGCCCTATCGTGGCCGGTTTAATTAGCCTGATACTCTATTTTGCCTGCTTCCGATTTATGCCAAGGGGTAACCATCTTGCGCCTCTGATGGCCAGCATTGGTGCACTTTTTTTTATCGATGAATTGATAATTCACGCAACTGCCGGTTCGCCTTTATCATTTCCCGCTATTCTGCAGGACAGCTATTTTATTGTCGGTGAATTTGGTATTCGCGGTGATTTGCTTATGATTATGGGATTCAGCTTGATTCTAATGGTCGTCGTCATGCAGTTGTTATACAGGACCAAGTTAGGCCTTGCGACACGCGCCACCTCTCAACAGCCTGTAGCTGCACTTTTGTGTGGTATACCAACCCATAAAACCAATGCCACAACTTTTTGTCTTGCCGGAATATTGGGGGGTTTTGCTGGCTGCCTATTAGCAGCCTCTGTTGGTATTTTGTCACCCTTAATAATCCTTCCCTTGACTATTAAAGGCCTAATTGTTACGGTTATCGGCGGGCTTGGCAGTATTCGGGGCGCTATTATTGCCGGCTTTGCAGTGGGTGCCGCCGAAGGCATTTTTCTGTTGGTTCGCGGAGTTAATGAACGTGACATTTATGTATACCTTCTACTTTTCTTTTTTCTGGTGTTTCGACCAAACGGGCTATTTGGCAGCACCATCAACCGAGATTGATTCTATGACTTATTTTTTAGGTATTCTTCAAACCATTGGGGTGCATACTCTGCTTGGCCTGTCAGCTTATTTATTATTACTTACGGGCCAGTTGAGCCTAGCTCAGGCTGGTTTTTTTGCAATTGGAGCCTATGTTTCAGGCATTCTAACGGTTATTTTCGGCTTGCACATATTTCCCGCTCTGGCCATAGGAGCTTTTATTGCCGGATTTTTTGCCTTTCTGGTGGGTTTTCCAGCATTGCGGGTAAAAGGCCTAATGCTGGTAGTGGCCACCATTGCCTTTTCCGAAATTGTGCGACTTTTCTTCTTTAACCTGAGCTGGCGGGTCATTATCAATGGTATTGAAGTTGGGCCTGACAGCACTCAAGGATTTCGGGAAATTCGTTATTTTGCCGCTAATGGCTGGGAACAGGTGGATATTGTTGGACTTATCTGGTTTTTAGTGATTGCAGTGATGTTGGTTTTATGGTGGTTGGACCAGGTACGTGCCGGTGCCGTATTGAGGGCTGTCGGTGCCGATGAGCTAGCTGCCCAAAGTTCTGGCATTAATTTGACCAGGGTGAAAATTGCCGCCATGACTGGAGGTGGTGTAATTGCTGGTATAGGAGGTGGTCTGTTTGCCCACTCAACTACCTATATTGATCATCACACCTTCGTTGTATTACTGGCAACTTTTGCCGTTTCCTACCCCATTCTTGGTGGACTACGAAGCGTAGTGGGAACCCTACTGGCGGTAATATTTATCCAGGGATTTATTATTGAAGGACTAAGATTTATTGGCGACTACCGTTACCTTATTTTTGGCTTGCTGATTGTTCTGGTAATGAATCTGCGACCACACGGGATTATTGACGGACATTTTCTGGACGATATTAAAAAGCTACTAGGAAGAAAGACAATGAGAGGAAAAGTAGATGATTGAAGTACGTAATCTGGTTAAACATTTCGGTGGTGTGCGTGCCGTAGATGGGCTTGATTTCAAAATAGAACAGGGTGAGGTGTTTGGTCTTATTGGTCCTAATGGTTCTGGTAAGAGCACCACCGTTAATTTGATTTGTGGGGTATTTCCGACCACCGATGGTGAAATCCTGCTAGATGGCATTGATCTGTGTGCCATTGCCCCACACAACAGGGTTGATGCGGGTGTGGCACGTACCTTCCAGAATATCAGGTTGTTTGGTGAGTTGACTGTCTGGCAGAATTTATGGGTTGCCTGGCGGGATCAGCCAGGCCAGGAACAGAGCTGGATCTCCAATTGGTTTAGACGCTCACCGACCCGCCGGCAGGAAATCCAGAAATTATTAGAGTTTTCCGGTTTGGGTGATAAAGCCGATCACCTGGCTAGTAATCTAGCTTTCGGGGAACAACGCTGTCTGGAACTTGCGCGGGCTATGGCATCCAAACCCAAGTTGATCCTGTTGGATGAACCGGCAGCTGGGATGAATTCTGCAGAGATAAAGGATCTCTGCCAGCGGGTGCTGACCATGAAGGAGATGGGTATGACCGTATTACTGGTAGAACATGTGATGGAATTGGTGATGAATGTGACTGACCGCATTATCGTATTGAATTTTGGTAAGCCCATCGCAGAGGGAACCCCCGTGGAAATCCAGAATAATGAAGTGGTGAAAAATGCCTATTTTGGTTCATCAGAGAACACACAGGGAGGAGCCAGCTAATGTTGAGCGTAAATAACCTAGTTACATCCTATGGTCTGATCAAGGCTCTTAAAGGAGTTTCCCTGGAAGCAAGAGAAGGAGAAGTGACCTGTATCCTTGGGCCCAATGGAGCCGGCAAGACAACTCTGATGTTTACCCTGGCCGGAATCCTGTCACCGGATGCTGGTACGGTTAACCTTCTTGGCCATAATCTGACTGGTCTTGGGGGGCCAAAAGTATTAAATCAGGGTTTGGCACTTGTACCCGAAAACCGTCTGGTTTTTCCCGATATGTCGGTACACGAAAACCTTCTGGCCGGAGCCTTCACCCAAAGCAAGGCCATGGCTGTCGAGGTCAGTGAAGATATTGACAAGATGTATACCCGCTTCCCGATTCTCAAAACACGTTATGATCAGCTAGCCGGGACCCTTTCCGGTGGTGAGCAGCAGATGCTGACCTTGGCCCGGGCATTGATGTCGCGGCCGACTATTTTGTTATTGGATGAGCCTTCGGTAGGTTTGTCGCCACTAATCGTGAATGAAATTTTTGACATTATCAAACAACTTAATGAAGATGGCATGTCTATATTACTAGTGGAACAGAATGTCAATAAAGCATTGCAGGTGGCAGACTATTTCTACTTGCTAGACCAGGGAAAGGTCACCTTTGGTGGTACGCCGGATCAGCTACAGAATGATGATATCATCAAGCGGGCCTATCTTGGAGGCGAATAGGATAGAATAGGAAAAATATATATGATTTGTGCCAATGGATACTCTGCAAACTAGCCTTGATGGCCTAATGATTGGGTCAACCTATGCTTTGATAGGCATAGGCTTTGCATTGGTTTTTGGCATCATGAGGCGCATTAATCTTGCATTTGGGGCATGCCTTCTGTTTGGCGCCGCTCTGGCCATATATCTTGAGCCGTGGTTAGGCTGGGGAGTATGGGGTCTGTTCCTTGTCACCATGGTGGGAGCGGCCTTGGCCTCGGCCTATGTGGAACGCCTTTGTTTTGCTCCCCATACAAAGCGGACCCAATCTATGACCGCAATGATAGCCAGCTTTGCCATCTGGATGCAACTGGATGAAATTTCATCCCAAATGCTACCGCAACGGACTCATGCCTACCATGGGCTTGAGATGCCAACATTCTGGCTGGGTGAGATTTCCGTCCGAGGTGATCAGCTTCTGCATTTCTGTATGGCTCTGGTTAGCATTATGCTGTTGTATGTGCTGCTTTATAAAACCCACCTTGGTTTACTAATTAGGGCTACAGCAGACAACCCTGAAACGGCTTACTTGTTGGGTGTCCGGGTCCCATGGCTGGGATTTATTATCTTTTTAGTGGCGGGTATTTTGGGAGGTGTGGGGGCCTTTATGATTCTTTCTGCAGATGGTTATGTCACCCCCATGTTTGGAATGTGGAGCACCTTCAAGGGTCTTCTGGCCATGATTCTTGGTGGTTTGGGTTCTTTGCCTGGTGCTGTCATCGGAGGACTTATATTGGGTGTTGTGGAAACCCATGCGGGTGCAACGTTGGGAGCCGAATATCGCGATATGGTAACCTTTGGACTGGTTTTTCTGGTGCTGATTATCAGACCTGGCGGTCTTATGGGAGTTAAGATTTATCGCACTGAAAGTTTGGCTCAAGAGCGAATCTGAATTATGGACCCGTACCTTGCTTCTGTATTAACCAATATGACGCTGATTGCGTTTTTAGCCATTTCTGCCTATCTGGTACTGGTGGTTGGTGAAGTCTCGTTCGGCCAACAGGCTTTTTTTGGAATTGGAGCCTATCTGACTGCATCAGTAACGGTTCTAGCTGATGGCCATGTTATTTGGGCACTGTTAACTGCAGTCGTGGGTGGAGCTGCAGGCACACTGGTTTTAGGACTTCTCACTATAAGGTTATCTGGACTCTACTTTGCCATTAGCACCCTTTGTTTTGCCGAATTACTGCGATTTTCCCTGTTGCATATCCGTTTTACCCAGATTATTGACGGGCGTAAATTAGGTCCTGATGGACCTGAGGGTTTTTCAAATATACGTTGGATTTTTGACAATCACTACGATGTTACAGATTTTCTATTGCTGTCAGCAACCTGTCTGACAGTGTTGCTGTTACTATTGTTTGGTCTGGCACGTAGCCGTCTGATGCTGCGGGCACGGATGGTGGGCAACGATCCCATTCTGGCCCAATCCCAAGGCCTCAACCCCACTCGTTATCGACTTGGTTTTATCGCCCTGTCCGGAGCGGTGGCAGGCTTTGGTGGTGGTCTGTTCGCCCTTTTTAATACCCATATTGAGCCAGCTATGTTTGGTGTGATGCTGGGTGTACATGCGCTGACCTATTCGATTATTGGCGGGCTTGGCTCCCCCATAGGGCCTCTAATAGGGGTTGTTCTGGATATTGGTTTACTGGAAAGCATACGCCAACTTGCGGCTTATCGCATGATTGTATTTGGTGGCCTGGTGGCGCTGTTTTTGGTGTTCCGCCCCGAGGGTATTATCAGCCACCGGCTGGTTGCTCGGTTGAAAAGACAGTGGGGTAGCCGCCATGTTTAGTATGCATGGCATTTGCAAGTCTTTCGGTGGAATTGAGGTACTGTCAGATATATCCTTAACACTACAGCCTGGGGAACGTATTGGTATTACCGGAGCCAATGGAGTGGGAAAATCCACCTTAATCAATATTGCCACCGGTTTTCTGGCACCAGATCATGGTTGGATCCAGCTGAACGATCTGATGTTGACTAACTGTCCTGCCTGGGAATTTGCCCGAGAGGGTATCCGGCGGACTTTTCAAAGCTCCCGTTTTTTACAAACAGCAACCCTGGAGGAGCAGTTATTTCAGGCAGGCCATACACCCGAATACAGAAACAGATTAGCGGACTTGTTGCATGACAGTAGCCTGCAATCTAGTTTGCATTTGTTCCCAGACGAAATCTCTCTGCCTGTGCTGCGCAAGGCGGAAGTGGTGCGAGGGTTGGCGGCCCAGCCAGAAATTCTGTTTCTGGATGAACCATCGGCCGGTTTGACGGCCGACGAATTACATCAGTTCGGTACTTTTTTGAATCAGAAACTGGGTGGGCAAACAGCTTTGGTGGTGGTGGAACACAGACTGGATTTTATGGTCATGATTACCGACACGGTTATGGAAATGAAACTTAATCAAGAACTTCAGGTTAGGGCTGATTAATGTTAAAGCTGGAACAAATATCAGTGCAGTATGGTGTGATCAGCGCCTTAAATGGGATAACCCTGTCCATAGAACCAGGGACGATTAATGTTATCCAGGGTCATCATGGTGCAGGTAAATCCAGTCTCCTTAAAGCTATTATCGGAGCGGTGCCGTCACAAGGCAAAGTTTGGCTCGACAAGCGTTTTGTAAGTCGCCGTACACCAGCCCGGATGGTAAGGGTGGGAGTAGTACTTATCCCTGAGGGTCGACAACTTTTTGGGCGCCTGTCAACCCGTGAAAATCTCGAGTTTGGACTCCATATTACTAGCCGCCAGGGCAGCATTAAAACGGCGCTTGAGTATTTTCCCGAGCTATCGCCATTACTGGATCAACCAGCCTATGTCTTGAGTGGTGGTCAAGCACAGATGCTAGCAATAGCCAGGGCAATACTGACTAAACCACATTACTTATTGGCTGACGAACCATTACTGGGACTGTCAGACGGCCCTAGAGAGCAGGTTTGGCAGGCCCTTGTGGACCTTCGCAGTATGGGGATCGGTGTATTGGTTACTGGTGAACACAATGTGCCTAACGATGCAGTCATTGACCAGATTAAAACGATTAATAACGGTAAATTTTAATTAGGATAATAATAATGAAAAAAATAATACGCTATACCTTGGTTTTGGCCCTTACAATAACGGCCAGTGTTACACAGGCTGATATGATTACAACCCAGACCACTTGCATGACCCATGAACAGGCGTTGACTTATATGTGCAAGGTTAATCTGTCCCATCATGGTGAACCAGCAACCGATGTTGGCATCAGTGTGAGCGCGGTTATGCCCTCCATGCCAATGGCTCATAATATCAAACCGGTTTTAGCTATGCCCGTTGCTGATGTGCCTGGCCAATACATGTTTGTCCTAGAACTGGAAATGAAAGGTACCTGGAGACTTGTTTATAATATTACTAGACCGTTTGTTGATCGCCTTCATGAGACTCTGATGGTGGGTACTGGTGATATGGCTGACCAAGAAGATCATAGCAATCATGGAGATCATGGCGGTCATTCTTCAGATCATGACAACTTCAAAGCCCATGAAATGATTAATCCTGAAAATGGTGACATTCAAAAAGTTGAAACGCATGAGAGACACATGGAGCTCATGAAGCTTGGCTATGTTCACCATGGCCATGACATGACTGCAAACAAAGATTCACACGATTCACACGATTCACACGATTCACACGATTCACACGATTCACACGATTCACACGAGATGGTCGCAGATGATTAACCCTGCACAAACTGACCTACCTCCCCCCGGGTACAACATTACTTAACTATCTTTTGTTAGTTGACACAAGACACTGACAATATAACTATCAAAGATAAAAGTCCAAATTCCGTTTGATGTGTGAGGGAGTGGTAAATAGCCTCTGCCAAAATTCCTAGGAAAAATTACATATTTTCAGGCTGTGTCTTAACAAAAGCAGGGTGTTGATTGCAGCGCTCAGTAATCTCCACAATCTTAGGATAGGGTGATAAATCACAATCAAAGCGCTTGGCATTATACACTTGTGGAATCAGGCAAATATCAGCAAGACTCACTTGATTTTGATGACAATAATCACCAGTATCACTTTCTTGAAGACGCTGCTCAAGAGCCTCAAAACCAACTTTGATCCAATGCTGATACCACCTTAGCTTTACTTCTTTGTCAGCTGCCAATTCATCTTCTAAATAATTAAGTACACGCAAATTATCCAGTGGATGAATATCACTGCAAATCAGTTGCGCTAGTGATCGAATACGCGCCCTACCAAGGACTCTCTCAGTCATTATTGATGGTTCTGGCTGTAGCTCTTGCAAATACTCGCAAATCGCCAAAGATTGAGTTAGCACAACATCACTCTTCCCTTTCTCTTGGACAAGTAGTACCGGCACTAAACCTTGTGGATTGAGCGATTTATACTCATCAGAAGCCTCTTCTGATTCCAATAAATTAATCCGCCTGCTTTGATATTGAAGCTGCTTAAAATTGAGAGCTATACGCACTCGATAAGCAGCTGACGATCGAGGATAATCATATAAAGTCAGTGCAACTTGTTCAGCATCAATCATTAATTATTTAACTCTTCAAACATCATTAGCGCTGAAGTATCACTATAAATATGACCCTTATCCATCAAATTAACATATCGATCATAAACTTCCTGAGTGAATGATAAATTCGTTTTATTGCCTTTTGCCTGATCTATACAATAACCCAAATCCTTTACCATCCACTTTATCGCAAAACCAAAATCAAACTCTCTTTGGTGCATTGTCTGGCCCCTATTGACCATTTGCCAAGATTGAGCAGCGCCCCCAGATATAGCTGATAGTAAGCTATCCATATCAAGATTCTCTGATTCAGCAAATAGGAGGCCTTCTGATAACCCTTGCAGTAAACCAGCAATACAAATTTGATTAACCATCTTTGCCAATTGCCCAGATCCAGAATTTCCCATAAAGGTTACACTCTTTGAATAAGTCTTGATTATTGAGTCACATGACTTAAGAATATCTGAATCACCACCTGCCATAACACTTAATACACCATTAATAGCGCCAGCCTCTCCACCACTAACAGGGGCGTCAATAAATGCAATATCTTTAGATTTGAAAGATTCATTTAAATGCTTTGCTAATTTAAAAGATGTAGTAGTGTGATCAATAAAAATTGACCCCTCTTTAAGATGAGGCAACATACCTCCAGCAGAAAAAACGATTTCCATCATATCTTCATCTCGACCAGTGCAAGTAATAACTACATCAGCATTTGTTACAGCCTCTTCTAGGGAACTTACAACCTTACCCTCATACTCGCTTCCCCATTTGGCGGTTTTTTCTGAAGAACGGTTAAAAACACAGACATTAAAAAGATTAGACTTTGACAAATGGCCTGCCATTGGATAACCCATAGTTCCCAGACCAATAAATGTAACATTTTTTTTACTACTCATAATATTTCCTTGAATTACTGTTATAAGAATTAACAGGGATTATACGACAATGTCTTCTATACTAGATTGTCAGATAAATTAATTAAACTGAACTCGTTTAATCAACATTTCCATAATTTTATTCCTATTTAAAATGACTAATCCTAATTATTGGCAAGAATCTATTGAATATTTGACTAAGACTGACCCTCAACTAGCCAAAATATTGAAACAACATAGCCAATATAGCATTACTTCTCGCGGAGAAGCATTAGAAACGCTCCTTCGCTCTATTGTTGGTCAGCAAATATCAGTAAAAGCTGCTGCTAGCGTTTGGAAAAAATTAACTAATCTAATTGGAAGTATCAAGTCAGAAAATGTTCTTTCAGCTAGCTCTGAAAACTTAAAGTCCTGTGGACTATCAAAACAGAAAGTTCAATACATTATAAATATTGCAGAGCACTTTAAAGCTAACCACATAGTTAGCCACTCTTATTGGAAAGGGCGAACATACCTCAGCATTTATGATGAGCTAATTACAATAAAAGGTATTGGCCCATGGACCGCAGAAATGTTTGGTATGTTTTATTTATTAGAGAAAGATATTTTTCCAATAAAGGATATAGGAATTATTAGAGCTATGAATCGACTCTATGGAAATAACAAAAAAGCATTAGATTTAGATGAAATTATCAAAATTTCAGATACATGGAAACCATATAGATCAGTAGCTTGTTGGTTTTTATGGAGATCTATTGATAGTAAAGAGGTTCTTTATTGAGCCTCTATTGCCTTTACAATTAAATCGCCCATCTCTTCCGTTCCAACTATTTTGTCGCTCTTTGAAGAAATATCTGCCGTTCTATATCCTTGATCAAGAACCTCACTAACCGCTGAATTAATTTTGTCAGCTAATTCTTCCTGATTAAGTGAATACCTTAGCATCATTGAAACCGACAGTATAGTTGCTAATGGATTAGCAATATCTTTGCCAGAAATATCTGGAGCTGAACCATGAATGGGCTCATACATACCATAATTATTTTTGTTTAAGGAGGCAGATGGAAGCATGCCAATTGAACCTGTAAGCATCGCTGCACAATCAGACAACACATCCCCAAAAAGATTACTCGTAACCATAACATCAAATTGTTTTGGATCTCTTACAAGTTGCATTGCAGCATTATCAACATACATATGAGAAAGTGCTACATCAGGATAGTCTCTTGAAACCTCCTCCATAACCTCTCTCCAAAGCTCACATACCTCAAGGACATTAGCTTTATCTACAGAACAAACACGCTTTCCTCTTTTTTGCGCTATTTGAAAAGCTGAATGACCAATACGTGCTATTTCAGACTCATAATAAGTTGCAGAATTAATTCCAAATCGCTCACCATCTCTTACTTCAACACCTCGTGGCTCACCAAAATAAATACCACCAACAAGTTCACGAACGATCATTAAATCAAGACCTGAAACAATTTCAGTTTTTAGACTTGATGCATTTGCTAGTTGTGGGTAAAGAATAGCCGGCCTTAAATTAGCAAACAAGTCTAACTCAGCTCTAATACCTAATAGACCACGCTCTGGACGTAAATCACGCTCCAATGACTCCCATTTCGGGCCACCAACCGCCCCTAATAAGATTGAGTCACAGCTCTTAGCAGAATTGATAGTTTCTTCAGGTAACGGTGAGCCAGTCTCATCATATGCAACACCTCCTATAAGTCCTTCAACAAGACTCATACCCATATCATGATTGGCGTTTAATGAATCGATCACCTTGACCGCCTGAGCAACTATCTCTTTTCCAATACCATCACCGGGCAGAATTAATATTTTTGACATTTAATTATTAGGGTTTAGAACTTTAATAAATATATTTTACGCTGGCAAGCTTCTAATGCATTTAAATTTTCCTTAAGTTAAATTTCAACCATATCAAAGTCTTCTTTACCAGAACCACACACTGGACAGGCCCAGTCATCGGGTATATCAGTCCAAGCTGTGCCAGGTTCAATGCCATCATCAGGTGCGCCTTTGGCTTCATCATAAACCCAGCCACACATATTGCATTTATACTTTTTCATATTACCTCCAGCTACAAAAGAGAGTTTAAGAGCCTCTTTTAGAATTATAAAATTGAAAAATAATTATACAATTTGTTTATTCTAAATAGAAAATCAATCCACTTACTTATATTAATAGATTGAAAGTAATATGACTTGTAGTAAAGCTTATTAAGAAAAAGCAGTATAAAATATTGCAATGCTCAAGATTTATAATACATTAACTAATCAAAAAGAAGAATTCAGCCCTATTGATCCTAACAGTATTGGAATTTATGTCTGCGGCATGACGGTTTATGATTTTTGTCATATGGGTCACGCTAGAGTTTTGGTTATGTTTGATGTTATTACTCGTCATATGAAACGCAACTTCCCAGAAGTAAATTATGTAAGAAATATCACTGATATTGACGATAAGATTATTAGCCGAGCAATTGAAAATAATGAAGATATTTACGCCTTAACAAATCGATTTATTGATGCTATGCATGAAGATGAGAAGGCTCTTGGTGTTCTTACACCAGATCTTGAACCACGAGCAACTGACTCAATTGATCAAATGATAAATATGATTGAGTTACTCACAAAAAAAGGTCTAGCCTACCAAGGTAAAAATGGTGACGTCTACTATTCAGTTAGAAAATTTAAAGATTATGGAAGGCTCTCAGGTAAAAATATTGATGACCTGGTAGCTGGTGCTCGCATTGATATAGAGAGTGACAAGCAAGACCCCCTTGACTTTGTATTATGGAAAATGGCAAAACCAAATGAACCTAAGTGGCCATCGCCATGGGGAGAAGGTCGACCTGGATGGCATATTGAGTGCTCAGCAATGTCAACTCATTTCATCGAAAATCATTTTGATATCCATGGTGGTGGAATGGATCTTACATTTCCTCATCATGAAAACGAAATAGCTCAGTCGGAGGGTGCTAACAATTGTAAATTTGTTAATACCTGGATGCATGTAGGTTTTGTCAATATAAATGACGAAAAGATGAGTAAATCTCTTAATAATTTTTTTACTATTCGTGACGTTTTAGAAAAATATGACGGCGAAACACTTCGTTACTTCCTTATTAGTAGTCATTATCGCTCACCTTTAAATTTTAGTGATGAAAATATTGCAAGTGCAAAATCTGCCTTGAAGAGACTATACACTTCCTATAGGGGTCTTTCTATTGATAAAGGAACTCTAACTGGGAACATTTCTGACTTCGAAAACAGATTTAATTCTGCCCTAGATGATGACTTTAATACGCCTATTGCACTCAGTATATTATTTGAAATTGCAAAGCAAATAAATATTAATCGTAAAGATGATCTTAAGCAAGCTAAAACATTAGCGCAACTACTAATCAAATTAGGAAACTGCATTGGTATTCTTGAATATGATGTTGAAGATTACCTTAAACAAGGTATGGAATTATCAGCACTCAATATTAATGAAAAAATACGCCAAAGAGATGCTGCAAGAGATTCAAAAGATTTTGCATTATCAGATCAAATACGTGACGAGCTTTTAGCGCTTGACATTATTCTCGAAGACAGCACAAATGGCACAACTTGGCGAAGAAAATAATCTAAACTTTCATTTTGATTGGAATCAAATTGACTCCATTTTGCTTGACTTAGATGGCACACTTCTAGATTTAAATTTTGATCTACATTTTTGGCTAGAATATCTCCCTACAGTTTATTCAAAAAAGCATGGTATTAGCTATGAAGAGGCTAAAGAAATGATAATTGCATTATTGGAAGCCGAACAGGGGAAACTAAATTGGTATTGTCTTGATTATTGGGAAGAAAAATTAAAACTCGATATTATGCAATTAAAAAAAGATACTGCACATTTGATTCAAGTTCATGAGCATGTTAAAGGCTTCCTTGATGCTGCAAGAGAAAAGAAGAAGCGTATCTACCTTGTGACTAACGCACATCGAAAAGGCATCAAACTAAAAATGCAAGTTACTCAACTTCAAAACTACTTTGATGGGATTGTTTCATCGCATGACTTTGGTATAGCAAAACAAGAACAAGAGTTTTGGGAACATCTTATGAAAGTCATTAATTTGGATAAAGAAAGAGCCATTTTTTTTGATGACTCGTTAGATGTTTTGAAGTCAGCCTCAAAATTTGAAATTAAAAATATAGTAGCAATAAATAAACCTAGCAGCAAAATTGATAAAAAAATTGTTCCTGGTTTTGTCAATATTGAGAATTTTTCTCAGGCTTTACCACTTTAAAAAAATTTACCATGATTTCATCCAGTGAAATTCTTTCAAATCTGAAACAATTTGTCACAGAATAAATAAACATCCTAGTATAAAATTTAGTTTTTTAAACAAAAATAAATATTAATATAATTAAACCATGCTATAGAATTATTATGGCCATTTTCTGTTGAAATGGTATAATTAATCTCTGGTTAAGGAATGACATTGATCAAATAATTAAAGGCACAACACTTAAGTCATTCTCACTTTTAAATTTCAAATATGATTAAGAGAACATTATGAAAAATGCTTTCTATGCCCAATCTGGTGGTGTCACTGCTGTTATTAATGCTTCAGCTAGTGGCGTTATTGAGACAGCACGTAAATACCCAAATAAAATTGGAAAAGTATACGCAGGCGAAAATGGCATTATTGGAGCTTTAACGGAAAATCTAATAGACACATCTCTTGAGTCTGATGCAGATATTGCTGCACTAAACCATACTCCATCAGGCTGCTTTGGCTCATGTCGATACAAAATGAAGTCATTGGAGGCCAATAAAGTTGAATATGAACGCTTAATAGAAGTATTTAAAGCACATGATATTGGTTATTTTTTCTACAATGGTGGTGGTGATTCGGCAGATACTTGCCTAAAAGTTTCCCAACTATCAGAAAGTATGGGGTACCCAATCCAGGCAATCCATATTCCTAAAACTGTTGATAATGACCTTCCAGTAACTGATAATTGCCCTGGTTTTGGCTCAGTAGCAAAATATATCGCTGTCTCTACGATGGAGGCAAGCTTTGATGTTGCATCAATGGCTGCAACATCAACTAAAATTTTTGTACTTGAGGTTATGGGTCGTCATGCTGGTTGGATTGCAGCAGCTGGAGGTCTTGTAGACTCCTCAATACCAGTTGTCATTCTATTTCCAGAGATTGATTTTAATGAAAAAGCGTTTCTTGAAAAAGTTGATAAGAACGTTAAAGATTATGGATATTGCACTATTGTAGTTTCAGAAGGAACAAAATGGCCAGATGGAAGATTCTTGGCAGAGCAGGGGACTCGTGATGACTTTGGACATGCACAATTAGGGGGTGCTGCGCCAGTGGTAGCAAACATAATTAAAAAATCTCTAGGATATAAATTTCATTGGGCAGTAGCTGATTATCTTCAGCGTGCGGCCCGTCACTTGGCCTCTAATTCAGATGTTGAGCAGGCATACGCACTCGGTGAGGCGGCAGTTGAAATGGCACTGGATGGTAAAAATTCAATCATGCCAGCAATCATTAGAACATCCAATAATCCCTATAAGTGGGAAATTGGTTGTGGTGAATTAAAAGATATTGCAAATGTTGAAAAAATGATGCCAACAAATTACATTTCTGAAGATGGCTTTTCAATAACTGATGAATGTCGTGAATATTTACTTCCACTTATTGAAGGTGAGAATTATCCTCCGTATATTAATGGATTACCTGACTATGTCGTACTGAAAAAGTCTAAAGTTGATAAAAAATTACCGCCCTTTGAACTCTAACATGAAAGAAATATTATGAATATCATTTTATTAGGACCGCCAGGAGCTGGAAAAGGCACCCAAGCGTCTCATATTTGTGAAAAATTTAATATTCCTCAGATATCAACTGGTGATATGCTTCGGGCTGCAGTAAATGCTGGAACAAAAATAGGTATAGAAGCAAAAAAAGTTATTGACTCAGGCAATCTTGTTTCTGATGATATTATTATCTCATTAGTAAAAGAGAGAATAGAATCGCAAGACTGCAATAATGGATACTTACTGGATGGTTTTCCTAGAACCATTACTCAAGCAGACTCACTGAAATTAGAAGACATTAAGATCGACTATGTCCTTGACGTTCAGGTCCCAGATGAGGACATCGTAACAAGGATGTCTGGTCGTCGAGTTCATTTAGCCTCTGGAAGAACCTACCATATAGCCTTCAACCCGCCAAATCTTAAAGGCAAAGACGACCTAACTGGTGAAGACTTGATTCAACGCGTTGATGATGATGAAGATATCGTGAGAGGACGCCTAAAGATCTACCATAAACAAACAGAGCCACTGGTTCAATACTACAGGGCTGATGCCCTTGATTTCAGAACTGGCACAAAGTTTATAGCTATTAACGGAGTTGGCCCTCTTGACAAAGTCAAAGAAAGAATTATATCTGCCCTAGTAAGCTAGATTCAACTAGAAATACTAGAGGACAATTTTAAATTTAACTCTCTCTGTGCCGTCTTCTGAACCTTTGACAACAACCTTGTCGTTATTGATATCATAATTCAATGAATCTCCACTAAATGAATCAAAACCCTGAACAAGGTGAGCATTGCCAACCAAAAAAATCATACCTTCATTGACATTATATGTAATTAGAGTTGCTGTTGCCTCGATAAAGCGTCCTTGATTTTCTTGGCTTTGGATATATTTAGCAGGTTTTTCAAGTGTACCCTTGGCAATCATAGTTTCAACACCATCACTGTTAGTTTGGACTTGAATGAGTTCAGCAAATAGTAAAAGCGAACCTTGCTTAACCTCAGCATTACCACTAAATTCATTGAAACCAGTAGTTTCATCAACTGTTACAGACTTTGCTTCAATTTCAATAGGTTGTTTTGCATCTTCTGGAAGTGCAAATGCAAGAGAAGTAAAAAATAGTACAGCTAAAATAATCAGTTTATTCATAAACAGCTAAAACCTCATCCATTAATTCAAGTTTTTTTGTAACAGCATCATAATTCATTTTTTTTGCCTTAATATTGGTAGCAGATGATTGGTAATGAACTGAATCATTAGACTTATATACCTCGCCTCCATTTGACTGATCTATTAAAAGATCATAACTTTCCATTTTACTGCCTGAGAGGCCTAATATTTCAACTTTACCTAGTAATTTTATCAAATTTTTATTCATATCAGCATCTATACCTTTTTCAGAGTTAACAGTATTATATTTCGAGAGGTAAACAGTTTTTTCTTTACTCTGATATTTTTTTTCTCCCTCAGCATGGCTAATGAATAAATTAGTTGTATTGATTATTGAACCAGAATCTTGCTTAATTTTTACTTTTCCATTTAAAAACATTGTATCACTATCAATACTCATATCCATTCCTTGTGCGTTAATTTTTGCATTTTCGGCCAAATAAGTAATCTCTCTATTGCTTTTAATTTGACCGCTATTAGTAAGCACAATTAAAGATTCAGTATCGATCTCATGTAAAACTCCACTCTTGGTTTGAATGTTGACTTCACCATTAAAAAACATCTCTCCTGATTTAAGCATTTCAGCACGATTTGATGTCATTACAAGACCTTCTTGTTGAGTTTCATCAAATGTTTTAACTTTTACTTTTAGAAGTTGAACTGGGGAATCTTTATAACTAAAGTAAGTCTCAGCCTCAACAGTATGAAGTAAGATTTGGTCTTTAGAATATTCCTTAATTATAAAATTATCTATCTTTTCAAGATAAGAGGCTTCTTTAAATTCTTGATTACTATTATCTAATTGTTCGGTTTTATTTTGTAATATTGAAATCTTCAGAATATTGTCTTGAAATAGCCACAGAATAGCAACCAAGACTATAATGAATGCAATGAATGATTGAATTTTCTTAGTTTGAAAAACTGCCATTATGTTAGATCAAAGAATACAAGGTTTATACGGAATTACACCAAACAATAATCTGAATATCGCACTCATTGAGCGTGTGATTACCGAACATCAAGTCAACATTCTCCAATACCGCCATAAAACCAACGACGACCAACTAAAATTAAACGAAGCGCAACAGTTGCTCGACCTTTGCCTAACACATAATACTTTATTTATAGTCAATGATGATATTAACCTTTGCGAGAAAGTTGGTGCCGATGGTGTTCACTTAGGTCAAAACGATACTTCTATTAAGACTGCTCGAGAACAACTGGGTGAAAAAGCAATCATTGGTGTATCTTGCTACAATCAATTACAACTTGCCTTTGAGGCTGAAGAAATGGGTGCTAACTATGTCGCCTTTGGTTCACTTTTCAGCTCGATAACGAAGCCCACTGCAAGTGAGTGCCCTTTATCAGTAATTAAGGCCGCAAAAGAAAAAATAAAATTACCAATTGTTGGCATAGGAGGTATTACTTTTGAAAATCAAAGATTAGCTTTTCATGCAGGTTGTGATGCAGTGGCAATGTTGAATGGTTTATTTTCCTTTAATAAAGAACTTAGAACTGACTAGCATGTTAAATTTCTATTTATTAGATTGGTTAATCAAACCTAGGGTTGTTACTGTAGGTGTACCCTCCCTTAATACCACCCTTCGACATTACCAACTGCCATAATTGATTTCTCCTAGCTCGAAAAGTACCTGCACACATCAACAAATAATATTCCCACATACGCTTAAACCTTTCATCATATACTTCCTTTAAACTATCATAGTTATTTTGAAAGTTTTCATTCCAGGTCATTAGTGTTGCATCATAATCCTGGCCAAAATTATGCCAATCTTCAACCACAAAAATATCCTCTACAGCGTCACTGATTTGCCTAGATGAAGGCGACATCCCATTAGGAAAAATATACTTATTAATCCATGGATCAGCTGCCCGTCCAGAGTTATTTCTTCCAATCGTATGCAGTAAAAATAAACCATCCTCCTTCAAGCACCGACTGGCAACTTCCATATACTCTTTATAATTTTTATAACCTACATGCTCAAACATACCAATTGAAACTATCGAGTCATACTGTGTATTCAGTTCTCGATAGTCTTTTAATTCAAAGGTAGTATTTAGACCTTTACAAGACGCTTCGGCATACTTTACCTGCTCTTTTGATATGCTTATACCATGCACACTTACTCCATAATTTTCAGCGGCATACTTAGCAAAGCCTCCCCAGCCACAACCAATTTCAAGTACACTCATGCCGGGCTTCAGATGCAGCTTCCTACAGACCAAATCTAACTTATTGATCTGAGCCTGCTCTAAGTTCTTGGCATTTCGCCAGTAGCCACAAGAGTAATTCATCCTCTCATCAAGCATTAGGGAAAATAAATCATTACCAATATCATAATGCTCTCTGCCCACTATATAAGCTCTTTTTTTAGTTTGAGCATTTAAAATATAGGCCTTTATTATATTGATCAATAAACCAGGATTAGTCACTTTTATTTGTTTGTCAATTCGACCGCTCATAAGCTTATAACTGAATTGATCTGGAGCTTTACAATCCCACCATCCGTCCATATAGCTTTCACCAAGCCCCAAAGAGCCTCCACTTAATACGCGTGCATAGAAAAGTTCATTGTGAATCTGAGGATCCCACGAACGTGAGCCATTGACTTGAATATCAACTGAATCAAATAGTCTCTTTACTGTTTCTTCAAAATCAGCCAAATCTTAAAAATTACTCTACATAATTAACAAATAATCTTACCATAGAATTAATTTTTTTGGAAATTGTGAAGTTTTCTATTTCAAATTAGCGATTAATGGGCTTTTTAATTGCCAATAGACTCAAAATTATAATCACTCCAAACCAAATAAAAGACCAGCCCGCCATACTTAAACCTAAAAACTGCCAAGGTATTTCTGCACAGTTACCATCACCCATAAACAAGGCGTTAAGAACATCAGCAAATGGAAATACGTCAATGATATATTCTAGTGGAGGACCACATAAAGGAACCTCGTCTTCGGGCAAGCTTTGCAACCAAACCTGTCTACCAGCAATCCATGCTCCTGCTATTGCGCACAAAAAAATAAATCCTGAATAAAGGCGAACAAGAGGGCCAAGAGGATTATGCAGAAAGGCAACAAATGAAGTAACGCCAATAACGCAATAAAAGAACTGTTGGGTGATACAAAGAGTACAAGCTTCAAGCCCCAGTATTTTTATACTGTAAGCTGCGTAACCAATCAGGGCTCCAACAAGTAGAAAAACAATTAAATGGATTTGACGAGGTTGCAACTGAAGTAAAAAAGGATTCATTAAATAGCCTCAATAATTAGTTAGAAAATTTAAAAACTATCTTTTTCCATATCTTGCAAGTTCCTCGGGATCATCTATCTTTGGCCTAGAAAAAAATTCATTGATCATAGGAACAAAAAACTCTAGAGGCTTTGATTCATAATCTGGGTCAAAGCAGTTTTGGTCATACTCATGACAGAATTTTATAGCATCTTGATACCACGGGCTGTCAATAAATAATTCTCTAGCATTTCTATCTCCACCAGAATGATGTGCATAGTAATACATCTGAAAGACGCCATGATGCTTAATAATCCAATAAATCTTTTCTGAAATAAAAGGTCGAAGAATTGCAGCAGCCATTTCAGAATGGGAATATGGAGCCAGCTCATCTCCAATATCATGAAACAAAATCGCAATTACCATTTCCAGATCTTCACCAGCAAGATGAGCTCTAGTAGCTCCTTGCAGACAGTGTTCTAGTCGACTAATTTGATAACCTGAAAGACTTGAATTGAGCGAACTAAGCGCAGCAATCAAACGCTTTGGAAGATCTACATTAAATTGATCTTCAAGGCCATTTAGAAAAGCATACTCTTCAGCAGTCCCGTTCTCCATACTTTTAAAGTTAACCTTATCCATCATAAATTTATTTATATTAGTATTCTGCCTTATATTCTTTTTGCACTATCCTTTAATAACCCAGCAACATAATGTGAAAATGAATGTCTAACTAACATTAAAAGTTTGTCCTCTGCATCACGAAAAACGATTACAGGCGCTTGCCCTAAAGTAGTCGATACAACTTTCTTAGAGCTAAGTGAGCCTCCTAAATCATAACTCATCCACCTTGCCAAAAGGTTGTACATCTTTTTACCAGTAAATTCAAGGACGCCATATGCAGCAGAGTTATCTATCATCGACATACCTTCCGGTAATAATTCAATTTTATCTAGTATGCCTGCCTTATTTTGTCTATTATTGACTAACCAAAACTCGTCAGGGCTAATCCAAAGACACTTAATGTCATTATTACCAGAGCTAATACACAGAGCTTCAGGAAGATCTAGCCCAAAACATTCATTTACTACTTCTATATTTTTTTTATGGTCTTTAGATGTTCTTAAAACAATTACAGCTTTATCATCAAGCTCTCTACATTCTAGATCTTCTTGACATATTAAAAAACCATCCTGATCTAGAGATGTTTGAAAAGTGGATCTAAATTCAGGAGTAAAATTTTCTTTTGAACTAGTCATTTCCATCTACCTTCTCGCCATTTATATCATAGAAAACACTACTCGAGACCTCACAAGGTATTTCTTTTAGTCCTTGTTTTTCTTGGACTATCTTAACCAAAACTGTTTCACTCATTTTTGATAAGCCTCCATTGAGTTGAGCTAATGCAATTGATCTACCGAGTATAGGACTGAAATAACTAGAAGTAACATAACCAATCGATCTACTCTTATTATCAATAATATGAGAACCCTCAGGAAGGACAACTTGCTCATCCTTTGTCAAAAGCCCAACTAGTTGAAAACGCTCCTCAGAATTGAGTGCAGAGATACTAAAGGATCGACGACCAATATAAGAAAAGGGTTTATCTTTGGCAAGTATCCAGCCCATATTAACATCCATAGGAGTCATTGAGCCATCGGTATCTTGGCCAACAATAATATAACCCTTCTCAGCACGAAGTACATGCATCGACTCCGTTCCATAAGGTGTTATATTCCATTTTTTACCTGCTAAAGCAACCTGATTCCAAATATAGTGGCCATAATTAGCTTCTATATTAATTTCATAGGCAAGCTCACCAGAAAAACTAATCCTCATAATTCGCGCATCAACACCACATACCGTTCCAGGTCGCCACTGCATAAATTTAAAATTCTCACGATCAAAGTCAACATCTTGGCAAAGCACTTTCATTAAATTGCGGGCATTAGGTCCTACAACTGCTATAGTTGCATATTGGTCTGTAACACTATTGAGGTGAACATCCAAATTACTCCATTCGGTTTGAAGCCACATCTCCAATGCAGAATACACACTGGCAGCTCCGCCAGTAGTAGTAGTCATAATAAAATGATTATCATTTATACAGGTTGATACACCATCATCAATGATCATTCCTTTTTCATTACACATAAGCCCATATCGACAGCTGCCTGGAGCAAGCTTCATCCATGCATTAGTATAGACTCGCGACAAAAATTCTCTTGCATCACTACCCTGAACATCAATCTTGCCTAGTGTTGATGCATCCATCATTCCAAGCGAAGTTCTTGCAGCTAAGCACTCTCTATTAACCGCTTGATGAATATCTTCCCCATTTATAGGGTAATACCAAGGTCGGTACCACTGCCCAACTACTTCAAATTCTGCACCACTCGAGACATGACAATCATGAATTGTTGTATATCTCTGGGGATCGAAAAAATCACCAATTTCTCTACCTGCCATAGCGCCAAAATCAACGCCAGTATAAGCAGGACGAAAGGTAGTTGTTCCAACTTCTGACATAGATATACCTAAAAATTTAGCTGCAACCGCAATACCATTAATATTTCCTGTTTTGCCTTGGTCCGTTCCAAAACCCATTGCTGTATAGCGCTTAATATGTTCAATCGAACGGTAACCCTCTCTAATTGAAAGCGCAACATCCAAAGTAGTTACATCATTCTGCATATCAAGAAAAACTTTTGGTCTATTAAGAATCTCAACTGGAGTAAAAAATTGACTAACATTAAAAAAGTTTAAATAATTTGTACTCAATTTATCTTGGTTTATTTTTTTAACAATGCCTAAAGATTTAAGAGTTAATTGGGCTTTATTCTTGCCATCATTAGCGGCATCCTGCCATGCACCTACTCCTGCAACAGATCCACATACCTGTCTATTATTACGTTCTTTTTGAGGTAAAAATGATTGTGAAACCTCATTATAAAAAGTTTTAGCACCGCAGTGACAATCAAGGTGAACCACTGGATTAAAGCCTCCAGAAGTTGCCAATAAATCGCATTTTAATTGTTGTGAGCCACCTGAAACATTCCACTCTTTTCCTTGAAGTACTACTTTAGAAATATCAATACTCCGAACCAGATGTGTTCCATTTGCCTTTAGAATAGCATAACCCTGAAAAACTTTAATACCAATGCCTTTTGCTTTCGCGATAATCTCACTCTGAAACTCTGTAGATCTCACATCAACAACTGTACATTTAATATTTTTATTATTAAGGTCGATTGCAGTACTATAAATACTGTCATTGTTGCCATACAAAACAATATCTTTTCCCGATATTACACCAAATTCATTCAGGTAACGTCTCACAGATTGACTCAACATTATATTTGCTAAATCATTAGTCTCAAACAGCATTGGTCGCTCATGAGCACCAGTTGCTAAAATAACTTCCTTAGCACGTATCTTATGAATTGTTTTTCTAGCAGCTTGGCCCTGCTTTGTAACCAAAGATTCGCCTGTTGCATTGGTTTCTAATACCTCAATATAGTTATGATCATACCAAGCATAGGCAGTTGATCTAGAAAGCAAAGTAAGACGACTATTATTTTCATTCATATATGAAAATAGTTTTTCAATACTATCTTTATGCCAAGTTGAAGCTGCATCATCAGTTGAGAATTCATTAAATAATTCCCCACCCAAATGTTCACGCTCATCAACCAAAATAACTCTTTCAGTCTTCGAATTATTAAGCACTTCTAGTGCTGCTGATATGCCTGCCACACCACCACCAATGACTACAACTTCAGCATGATGAAAGACATGGTCATAAACATCAACATCTTTTTCAGTTGGCGCTTTTGAAAAACCTGAGAGCGCTCTTAAGCTATCCTCTACCTTGGCCCATACCTTTTGCTTGATAAAAGTCTTGTAGTAGAAACCGGCCGGCATAAAACGATGAAATGGCTTAATAAGTGCACGGAAATCTAAGCCATTGGGATTACTTGAACTCACAGCACTAAGTCCATCATAAAGCATAACTTCAGTAGCCTTTAGGTTTGGCGTATAACGACCACCAATCTCTAATGATATTAAAGCATTAGGCTCTTCAACACCTGCAGTCATAAGACCACGCTTGCGTCCATACTTAAAACTTCTAGCAAAAAACAATACGTCATTTGCAACCAATGCTGACGCTAAAGTATCGCCCTTATAGCCTTTGTACGTTTTATTATTAAATATAAAAGTTAATGACTGTGAGTAGTCAATCTGGTGACTTAAGTGGTTCTCTATTCTCATAATTCACTATCGCTGGTTACTTCACCAAAAGCAGCTACTTTTATTATTTCATGGCTAATCGTTGATCGCTTTACCAGAAAGTATTTACGACAGCCATTTGTATGAACCCATTGCTCCCAATGATCTCCCTTATGGTTGGACCGATAAAAAACATAATCAGCCCACTCTGCATCACTCAAATCTTCAGGATTCTGAGGTCTAGCAATGAAAGCCTCTCCAGCTGGAGAGAATTCATTTTGGTCCCTTGATTCTTTACAATATGGACAATCTATCAAAAACATAACATCACCTATTTAGATAATTAGTGGGCCACGCCTGCTGCGCCATGCTCATCAATAAGAGCGCCACTCGTAAAACGATCAATATGAAAAGGCTCTGCTAACTCATGCTGCTTATCTTGAGCAATAGTATGAGCAAAAACATTACCTGAGCCTGGGGTCGCTTTAAATCCTCCAGTGCCCCAACCACAATTGAAGTACAAACCTTCAACCTTTGTTGGACTAATAATTGGGCATGCATCAGGACAAACATCAACTATACCGCCCCATTGTCGGTTCATACGAACGCGAGAAAATATTGGGAACAATTCCAATATAGCAGCAGCACAATGTTCAACAATTTTTGCACTGCCTCTTTGCGCATAAGAGTTATAACCATCAATTCCTGCACCAATAACTAGATCACCCTTGTCACTTTGACTAACATAACCATGTACAGCATTAGACATCACTACGGTATGGAGTATTGGCTTCATAGCCTCAGATACGAACGCTTGCAAGGGGTGGCTTTCAATGGGCACTCTTAGGCCGGCCATTTTTGCTATGACTGACGAGTGTCCTGCACTTACGCAGCCAACACGATCCGCCATGATATCTCCCTTGGTAGTTTTAACACCCTTAACTCTGCCTTCTTCAACCTCAATATCAATAACTTCACAATTTTGAATAATGTCTACTCCAAGAATTGAAGCAGCCCTCGCAAAACCCCATGCAACGCCATCATGTCTAGCAACTCCACCGCGCGCCTGAAAAGAAGACCCCATAATTGGATACCTGACATTTTTCGAAGTATTGATAATGGGAATTTGTTCTTTAATTTCTTTAGCATCTACCACTACAGCATCGACACCGTTGAGAACATTAGCGTTGACTCTCCTCTCAATATCTCTCATATCTTGCAAAGTGTGTCCAAGATTGTAGACACCTCTCTGGCTAAACATGACATTAAAATTAAGATCTTCACTGAGCCCTTCCCAAAGTTTCATTGAATGCTCATACAAACTTGAAGCCTCGTCTCTTAAATAGTTTGAACGAATAATAGTCGTATTTCTGCCAGTATTTCCACCACCAATATAGCCTTTTTCAACAACAGCGACATTTGTAATGCCGCACTCTTTTGCTAAATAGTATGCAGTTGCTAAGCCGTGCCCACCACCTCCAATAATAATGACATCATATTTAGATTTAGGTTCAACCAGAGGGATTGCTTGGTCCCAATCTTGGCCACTCAAGCCTGCTTTTAATAGTGAATACCAGGAATATTTTTTTTGCATAATGATAAACTCGTTCTATAAAACTATAACTCAAGGATCACATCAGTTGTTGGGTAAGAACAACACGTAAGGATGTATCCTTCTTTTTCATGGGACTTTAGAAGCCCGCCTTGTGCATCCATCTCCACCGTACCTTGTAGCATTTTAGTGCGACATGTTCCACATAGCCCTTGTGAACATGCAAAAGGCACTGTAATACCTTGTTTTTGTATTGAAACCAGTATGCTTGTGTTACTTCCACAAGCTATAATTTCACCACTCTTTGAAAGGGTTACATTATATTCATTAATTTCTTCAGCTGGAACTTGATGTTTTGGTAATTCATGATTAATAGCCATGTTCTTTTGAGCAGTTGAGCTCTCAATATCAAAGCTTTCTTGGTGGTATGACGACATATCAAAATCATTAGACTCCAATATCTTTTTTGCGTTAATCATGTAAGGCTCTGGCCCGCAACAATATATCTCTCTATCAACAAAATCAGGCACTAACTCTATAAGCATCTCATGGTTTAAAAATCCACTTGGTCCTTGCCAATCTGAATCGGCAACATCACAGATAAAATGTCTTTGAAAATTTGACTTGTGAAGTTGATAATACTCGAGCTCATCTTTTGCAATCAAGTCCTTGGATGATTGCGCATGATGAATAAAAATTAGATCAACATTTAAAGATAGATCAATACAATATCTTGCCATTGAGAGCATTGGTGTAATCCCACTCCCACCTGACATTAACAAAATTTTAGTTCTAGGCTTGTCAAGAGCAACACTAAAAGACCCCCCAATATCAAGAGCATCAATACAGTCACCAACTTTTAAACTCTCGTGCATCCAATTAGTAACAACGCCGTCATTCATCCTCTTATTGGTAATTGTTATAGTATGAGGTCTAGTGGGGCTTGAAGCAATGGTGTAGGTTCGCATAACCTCTGAACCATCAATATTTAAAAATAAAGTGGTATGTTGTCCCGGCAAAAACTGAAACCATGC
>ENA-ORXI01000593-ORXI01000593.1-sediment-metagenome-genome-assembly--contig:-NODE-593-length-30203-cov-8.592412_pt1 | contig 30203 bp, 23 predicted proteins | sample MGYA00237861_ERZ511468 | MGnify/ENA primary metagenome ERZ511468 (study PRJEB26299, sample SAMN06266213) | sediment metagenome | isolation source: Hudson Canyon methane seep mesocosm | place: USA:Hudson... | reverse complement strand
AGCCTTTAGCCTTTAGCCTTTAGCCTTTAGCCTTTAGCCTTTAGCCTTTAGCCTTTAGCCTTTAGCCTTTAGCCTTTTTACATTACAACATCATATTGCTGCATAAGATCATTAATATCTTTACGATAAAACTCTTTAGCTGGCAAAGTTAAATCACTAGGTTTCAGCCCCCGCTGTTGCAACGACTCCACTTCAGTAAATAAATCATGTACATCATATATTTCCAGTGCATTAAAAATTGATGCGGTATCTTTTAATCCTTGTTTTTCTGGCTGTTGATTCTTTTTTAATTGAAAGACGCCATCATCTAAAAATAATAAAGCAACTTTTTGATCAAAAGCTGCTGTTGTTAAAATGACATCTAATTTTTCTTGTAGTTGAATACCTTGATGTGGGGGATTTCTCAAAATAAATAAAAATTTCTTCATTATCATTGTCTTTACCCAAACTCAATAAACCGATCAGCCAACAACGCCGCTTCTAATAATTGCCCTAAACCTGATATTCTAAATCCCTCAGCTAAATCCTGATCTAACTTACCTTGTCTTTTTGCTTCATCGTCACATAATAAGCCTCTTCTTTGTGCCGCAGAAATACAAACAACTAAATCTACACGGTACTCGTTAGCCAATTCAGTCCATTTTTTTTTCATTTGTAACTCATCTTCAGGTGGGGTCGCATATTTAAAAGCATGATAGATACCCTCCTGATAAAAAAACACTCTAAAAACCTCATGATTCATTTGCAATGCCGTTTTTATAAACTGATAAGCTGAATAGCCCGTAGTAGAATTGTTAGGACTCGCATTAACTTGTATCGCATATTTCATTGAAACTCACCAAAAAGCTAAAAACATAATTTTTAATAAACCATTATATTTTATAATGCTTGTATCTTTTGAACCAACCCTTTGTTTGTTTGTCTTGGTGATATGCAATTCATACCCCAAAAAATAATATTGCTTTTAACTTTGAGTCTAATCTCAACTTACCTTCCAGCAATTGATATTGAACAAATTGAATTACCTGACCTTGGGGACTCTTCGGGCACTTTAATATCACCTATTGAAGAAAAAGAATTAGGTGAAGCATTTTTCCGAAGCTTACATCGTCAAATTCTGATTAGTCAGGATAGTGAAGTTCAACACTACATTCAAACAATTGGGCAACAATTGGTTGTTAATAGTGACCTTCCAACTAACCCTTTTCAGTTTTTTGTTGTATTGGATAATCAAATCAATGCTTTTGCAGGGCCTGGTGGCTATATTGGTATTAATTCGGGACTATTGCTACTAACAGAATCTGAAAGTGAATTAGCTTCTGTTATGGCGCATGAGGTCGCTCATGTTACTCAGCGTCATTTATATAGAGCTTATGAGGCCGCTAGTCGCTTATCCATCCCGACGGCTGCTGCAACTATCGCTGCTATATTAATAGGAACTCAAGACCCCGCTTTAGGTCAAGCTGCTTTAATCGCAATACAGGCTGGCAGTGTGCAGTTTCAAATTGATTTCACTCGTGATAATGAAATGGAAGCAGATCGAGTCGGGATGAAAACACTGGCAAAATCCAATTATAACCCCAGAAGTATGCCGACTTTTTTTGAACGTTTACAAGAATCAACGCGGTATTATGGTCAAAATATTCCTGAATTTCTACGTACCCACCCCGTCTCTATTTCTCGTATTTCTGATACACGAGGCAGAGCAAATAAATACCCTTACAAACAGTTTCCTGACTCTCAAGGGTATTTACTAACCAAAGCAAAACTCAGAGTCATCACCTCCCCTACGCTTGAAATAGCTCTTAAATATTTTAAAGTAAGAGAGAACCTAGGAACAAAAAACCAAAAAGCGATTGCACAGTACGGTATAGCTTTGGTTCATTTAGAAAACCAGCATTTTTCAGCTGCAGAATCAATTTTTAAACAATTAGTGACACAATACCCAGAACAACCTCAATATGCCTATGCCTTAGCATTTACAGCTCTTAAGGCGCATAATCATAACAAAGCATTAGCTCTATTTAAGCAAGCACATTTTCGTTTCCCTACTAATAACGCTATAAAAATAGAATATATTGCTACTTTATTAAAGGCTAAAAAAGAAAAACAAGCTAAAGCTATTTTAGAGACCTTGAGTTATCACGCAAAAAAACAACCTTTGTATTTTGAATTACTTGCGCAAATTTATGCCAACTTAGGACAAAATGCTAAATCTCATCGTTATTTAGCCGAATATTATTATGCTGTTGGACAAACATCATTAGCTATTTCACAAATTAAAATAGCTAAAAATGCGAACGGTATCAATTTTTATCTGCAAGCCATTCTCAATAACCGACTCGCTTTTTTTATTCAAGAGGAAAAAGAACGCAGGCTGAATAGATAAAGGTTTTATTACTTTTAATCTGTATTAAATTGTTGCTGGTTAAAGCAAAAAGTCAGCCAACACTTATATTAAAAACTTAATAACTTACAAAACAGCTATAACCCACTGTATTTAATATGAGTTTATTTAGTTCATTTTTTTATAAGTCAAAATCATTTTTTTTGATAGACATCACACTTTTTATTGATATATACTTGAGAACAGCTGAGGGATACTTTGTTTACAATGTATTCCCTTCGTGGAGGGAAGCGGCCTATATGGCTAATATAAAAATAATAATAGTATTAGTAACTGCTCGATAAACTTTGTCTTAAAGGCACAGGCGAAGATACAATAATAATAAAAACCGATGATCGCGAGGCCCGCTATAAGCGGGCTTTTTTATGCATTAATTTTTTTATTTTTACCCCCTACATTACATAGAAAGCCTAACACCTATCCAACCAGCTCTTGGTGATCCTGGCGAAACAAAACGCCCATCATCATACGACGCCCCTAATACCTCATCGGCTTCACCATAAACACCAAATGATTTATAGTCTCGGTCAAATATATTATCTACTCGACCAAACAATGCAAAATGCTCATTAATTTTAAGTTCAGCTCTAGCATTAAACAACCAATAACCACCTAAAGGATCAGTTATATTAGCCTCATCGCCTCTAAAATATTGCTCACCACTATATTGAGTATCAATAGCTAAAGAAAAGCGCCTCCATAATTTGACACCTAATGTGGCTTTATAAATATGCTCAGGAATTCCTGGTATATTATCACCCTGTTCAACTTGGGCTGCCAAAGTAGTATCTAGTGGGTTTTGAATAGTAAAACCGTCTTGAAATTCTGCTTTTAAATACGTGTAATTTGTAGAGAAACTCCATTCATCAATTTCACTAAATAACTCAGGCACATTAACACTAAACCCTGTTTCCACACCATATCGCGTAGTTTCCCCAATATTACTAAAAAAACCTTCACTAATACTGCTGCCACCGCGATTAAAAATAATATCATCATGGTTAGTGCTATGGAAAAAACCAGCATTCCAAATAAAATCACCTTTATTCATTAGTTTGTTTAAATTACCTCTAAACCCTCCTTCCCATGTTTTAGAAACAACTTGATCTAACGGTGGATCAGCTAAAAAAGCATTGGGTAATTTACATGGATCGTCTTCATCAGCACAACTAAGTTCCATCGGAGTAGGTACTCTCGCTGATTCGCTATAACTTCCGTACATACCTACATTTTCAACAACTTGATAGGTAAACCCTGCTGATGGATTAAATCGATCAAAAGTATGTTTGCCCGATAACTTATCTGGGCCATTAATATATTGGTTTTTGAGTTCTAAAGTTGTGTGGTTGTAACGACCAGCAAGGGTAATGGTTAAATTATCGGTAAGAGAAAAACTATCACTAAAATAAATACCGAAAGTATCGGTTTCAGTATTTAAACGCACATGAGCTTCTTCAACAAATACCCCACTGCCAATAGTTCCTCTATCTGCAGTTAATTGTGCTAATTCAGTATTTGATTCAAAATGCACGTCTGCATAATCATAAGCAGCTCCAAAAACAAAACTATTTTGATGGCCAAAAATATCTTCACTAAACATAGATTGAATAGTTCCACCAGTACTACGCATATGGGTTTGGCTAGTATTATTGGTTGCACCTTCAACAGCATCAGAGGCAAAAACATTATTTCCATTGATATCCTCTACAACCTCTTCTCCTGGACCTGGCTCCTCACACAATAATGGGTTCCCCCCAATAATATTACCAGGTGTGGTACATTCCTCAAAATCACTATCATCCCCATTAAATGATTTAATTCTATTTTGACGAAAATAAGCATTAGCACTTAATTGCAAAGTATCTGTTACATCAAATACACCTTCAATTTCAGAAAAGAACATACGTGTAATAGTCTGGTCTGGATGGGTAAAAACAGCTTTTCGTTGTTGCTCATGTAACTGAATAGGAACAGCTCCATTTCCTTTCATATTATTATCATTAGCACCCAGAGTTAAATCAAGACTTGCCCGCTTTCCTCGCCAGCTTAAAGTACCAAAAACCTGATTGGCTTCAGTTTGCGAAAAATCCCGCCAGCCTTCCTCTTCAAAATGGTGCAGATCAATAAAATAACCCCATGTTCCATCATTCCAGCCACTCGTTAATTCTTCAGAATGACGTTCCCACGATCCACCTGATGCTTCAAACTGATGACCAGGAGCAGAAAACCCTGTCTTGGTTTTTACTGAAATAGCACCACCTAGGGTATTTAATCCAAAAAGAGGGTTTGAACCTGGCATTAAGGTCATTGAGTCAATAGCCCCTTGAGGAATTAAATCCCAATTGACTGTATCACCAAAGGGTTCATTAAAACGAACGCCGTTAACATAAACTGATAAGCCTTGAGGCAAGCCTAACAAAGGTGATGCAACAAAGCCTCGATAGTAAATATCAGGCTGTAAAGGATTGTTTTGCGCTTCATTTACATGGACACTTCCCATATAACGATTCATATAATCAGCTATGGAGGTGGTTTGAGCATTTTCTAATTGCTCGGCAGAAACATTATGAACATTAGCTGGGATTTTATCCGCAGATAATCCTCTACCAGATAAAGCTGTTATTCCAAGTACTTCAACGGGTTCAAGTACCAGTTTTTGTTCCTGTTTCTGTTCATCAGCAGAAACCGACCCATTTAGAGCAACTAAACATAAAACAGGAATTAACCCTTTTCCAATATCCATTCTTAAATCTCAATAGCATTACAAATTTTAGGTATCTTAATTAAATTTCCTTAATTGTGACAGTGCCTACAATAAAAAAGGAATTTTTCCCAAAACAGTGGATATTCTCTTTAAAACAAATCATACTTTTCGTTAGGCTTCGGATATAATCAGAAAGGATCAAAGAAATAATTGAACTATAAGTCTAATATTACAATTATCTAAGCCAAAGTAAAAATGACACACAGCAAAAAAAATAAATCCGACAGGGAGGATGTTTTTTTTAACCTTACATTATCGGATAAAGAATTAAACAATAAACGGAAGACTGTTCGTTATATTAGAAAAGATATATCAACAACTCTATTTATCAACAGTTTTTTTAGCTTTTCAAAATATCACCCGGCAGAACTTTTAAATATCAGTAGCCAAGGTGCATCGATAAAATTAAAAAGAGCTCTTTCGTTAAAACAAAAAGTTATTCTTATTTTTGTTTTTGAGGATAAAAGAAAATTTAAAATTGCCGCAAAAATTGTTTTTAAAGATAAAAGAAAAAGTCTATATGGTATAAAATTTGACCATATGAATAATAAATTTGGTGATTATTTAATCTCATCTCAAAAAGATTTTGTTTTTGAATGAACTTTTTAAATGGATGTTTATCTAAGCAGTTCATGATTAATACCTAGGGGGTAACATGGAAATTAATGCTCAAAACAATACTCAACAAAACTCTTCATCTGTTAACTCTACTGTTGCCACACCAGTTAACGATCAAGAGTCTAAAGCTAAAGAAATTGACCTTAAAGCTGAACAAACTGTAAATGTTTCTACAGCAGCTGAAAAACTTTCTACTGAAACAGAAAAAAGTACGGTTAAAAAGCCTATCTCGACTAAACAACAAGCAGTGAATGCAGTTTCTCAATTTGAAAAAGATGCTGCTAATGATGCTAATTCAACCAAATCTATACAAGGTGACTCAATTACACCTGATGTTGTTGCTAGTTTAATTAGTTAACAATCCTATGCCTATTTTAAGTGATATTTATATTTACCCTGTCAAATCACTTGCTGGCATTAAAGTTTCAAGCTGGACTGTTAATTCAAAAGGCTTAGTGCATGACCGTAAATGGATGCTGATTGATAAGGATAATCAATTTCTTAGTCAACGCCGCCTACCCAAAATGGCATTGATTAAAACTCAATTGACTAAAACAGAACTTATTTTAAGCACATCAGTTTCTGGCAGTATTTCATTGCCTATTGAACCTCATGAAGGTACTGAAATTATCAGCACTATCTGGAAAGATCAGTGCCCCTCAAAGACAATATCCAAAGAAGCTGACCAATGGCTCAGTGATTTTTTAGGCCTAGAGTGCCAACTCGTTTATCAACCAGAAGACGTTAACCGTTTTGTTGACCCTAACTACGCAACATCAACAGATATAGTTAACTTTTCAGATGGTTTTCCTTTTCTTATCACCTCTAAAGCCTCACTAGAATCACTAAACCAGGTAATGGGACTTAAACTCCCCATGCAACGGTTTCGCCCTAACCTTGTTATTTCTAACTGTGAAAGTTATGCAGAAGATAGCTGGCGCGAAATAACTATCAACAATATTGAATTTAGACTACCAAAACCTTGTTCAAGGTGTTCAGTCCCCACAATCGATACCGAAACAGCTAAAACAAACAAAGAGCCACTAACAACACTTAACCGTTTACGAAAATGGAATAAGAAAGTTTATTTTGGACAAAATGCCTTACATAACACGAGTGGACAATTATCAATAAGTAGTCCTGTACAAATCAATGTTACTGGCTCCAAACAACCGCCTCTTTAGCCCCCTTTCTACTTTGCGAAATGACTTATTTACAGTAGAATAGCCGCTTTATTATGGGTTATGCTAGAGAATAAGGAGCCCAAGCTCTATTACTTACATTTAATAGCAAAAGACTGAAAAAGAATATTTTTCTCATCATCATAAACCTAATCAACTTGGCACCAACACCGCATTGGTTACCAATACATTTACGTCACATTCAAATTAATCAATGAGCTCAACTGAAAACCAACCATCATCTAACTTTATTCGCCATCTTATTACTAAAGACATCAGTGATAATAAAAATAATGGCAAAGTTATTACTCGCTTTCCACCTGAACCTAACGGCTATTTACATATTGGACATGCAAAATCAATTTGCTTAAATTTTGGAATGGCTGCGGAATACAATGGTGAGTGTAATCTAAGGTTTGACGACACTAACCCAGAAAAAGAAAGTATTGAGTTTATGGAATCTATTGAACGTGATGTTCAATGGCTTGGCTTTAAATGGGCAAATAAACACCATGCTTCAGATTATTTTGAACAATTGTATGATTTTGCAGTGCAATTAATTAAAAACGGCCATGCTTATGTGGATAGTTTAAATGCTGAGCAAATTCGTGAGTATCGAGGCACATTAACTGAACCTGGTAAAGAAAGCCCTGATAGAAGCAGAACTGTTGATGATAATTTAGCGTTATTTTCAGCGATGCGTAAGGGTGATTATGCTGATGGAGAATATGTATTACGTGCAAAAATTGATATGGCTTCACCCAACATCAGTCTACGTGACCCAGCACTTTATCGTATTAGACGCGTACATCATCAACGTACAGGTGATGATTGGTGCTTATACCCAATGTATGATTTTACGCATTGTATCTCTGATGCGATTGAAAATATTACTCATTCACTCTGCACTTTAGAATTTGAAGCCCATCGTCCTTTGTATGATTGGGTACTTGATAAACTAGAAACACCGAGTCACCCTCAACAAATTGAGTTTGCCAGATTACAATTAGAATACACCATTGTCAGTAAACGTAAATTAGCTCAACTGGTTAATGAGAATCATGTCAATGGTTGGGATGACCCCAGAATGCCTACCATTGCAGGTATGCGTAGAGCTGGCTACACACCCACTTCAATTCGTGATTTTTGTGAACGTATAGGCATCACTAAAAAAGATTCATGGATAGAAATGGCCGTTTTAGAAAACTGTATTCGTGAAGACTTAAATGACAATGCCCCACGTGCAATGGCCGTTTTAGAACCTTTACGACTAGTAATCGAGAACTATCCTGACGACCAAGTTGAAATACTAGAGGTTAACAACCATCCTCAAAAACCAGAACTTGGTACACGAAAAATACCTTTTTCTAAAGTTATCCTGATCGAGCAAGATGATTTTGCAGAAGTTCCGCCACCAAAGTTTAAGCGTTTAATTGCAGGGGGTGAAGTACGCTTACGTAGCTCTTACGTGATTAAATGTAATGAAATTATTAAAGATGATGCGGGTAATATTACTGAATTACGTTGTAGCTATGACCCTGATACTTTGGGAAAAAAACCTGAAGGTCGCAAAGTAAAAGGCGTTATTCATTGGGTTTCAGAACAACAATCCCATCCTGCTGAATTACGTTTATATGACCGTTTATTCAATGTGGCTAACCCAGCTTCAGAAGATAACTTTCTTGATGCAATTAACCCTGATTCACTTGACACATTGACTAATTGTCGAGTTGAAGCCAGTTTAGCCGATGCTAATTCGGGTGATCGTTTTCAGTTTGAACGTACAGGTTATTTTTGTGTAGATTCTGTTGATAGCAATGTAGATAAATTAGTCTTTAATCGAACGGTTACTTTGAGAGATACTTGGACTAAATAATATGCCTTGATAGAGGCACAAAAAAAACAGTAAATTTATTTCAGCATAGCAAGAAATAAAAAGTTAGTTTTTTCATTATCTAAAATAAATTTTGCTTATGTATTCCCACACTTTTGTGTGGGAATACAGTGTTTTTTTATACTCTACGTCGTACCACCATCAACCCTGCCATTGCAGAAATAAATAGCCATACGCCTGCAGGTAAAGGGACTGCTGCTACAGTCAAAGTATAATTTTGACCATCATTATTAACTAACCAATTCAAACCAAGATCAAGTGTAGGCAAATTGATAGTATGGAAGTCACCTTCAATAAGACCTGCAGTAAAGATTAAAAACATATCATCCAAACTCGGACTGTACCCTGAAGTCAGATCATCAATCAGCAAAACATCTAAAATACCGTCTAGAGTTAAAGTTTTACCACCCAGGACATCAAGTCCGTCGTATTCGCTAGCAGTACCTAGCCCGCGCGTACTACCCGCTAATTCAATAATAGTGTTGTTGATAAAACCAAAACCGACATCAGCAGTTGAAGTTGCCATAAATGGACTTGCACCCGGTGCGAACCCTCCTTCAAACTGGTTGCTACCCGAGCCTGTTAATACCCCTGTACCTGTGTATTCGCCAAAAAATACTGATTGGCTACCCGTACTGGTGCGTAGTTCTCCATTATTTTTAATATCATCATAAAAAGTCACATTGCCTCCACCTGAATTGATCACACTACCAGTACTATTATTGATAATTTCACCAAAAACATCAGAGGTGCCAAAAGAGAGTTGGACTTGACCTGAATTACTTAAACCGCCGTTAAATTCAAGCAAAGCATTACGCCCTTGAATACGCCCGCCAGTATTATTAGCAAAACTACCATCTACCGTCATCCGACTGTTGATGACAGTGACTCGTCCATCATTAGAGTGCCCTCCTTGAGTCAGACGCAAACTTTCATTATTGATGAGTTCAATTTCACCGCTAGCAGTATTTATGATAGTCGCATTAATACGATTTAGGCCCGAAGTTTGTCCACGGATTTGTCCCTGATTAATTAAATTCCCACCACTAATAGTAACGTTTTTAGCACGTACTTCACCCTGATTTGTCACTGTGCCTGTGATAACCCCAGTACCAGTAAGTACACCTGTCGACGCAATATTAACGCCATTCAAAACGGTCAGATTCCCACCATTAAGTGATAAGGTGCCTATGCCTGTTCCCCCACCAATGGTTAACTGTTTTACCGTTCTTGCCCTAGCAGTGCCAGTCACAGTAAGATTAGTAGAAGGATCGATAAAAACATCATGCACTTCATCGGGGTCCTGAGCTATTGTCCAGCTTGAGTTACTATCCCAGTGGCTACTATAGGTTTTGAACCAATGTAAATCTGGTGTAAAAAGTACAACGGCCCGGTCACCATTAGTGAAACCTACTCTATAAGCTAACTGGCTAAAATCGTTAAAATTATCGTTGGTAAAACTTATGGAAGAAACAGTTTTTCCATCGAGCGTGTCGCCTTCTCTAACAACCTTTAAAGTGTCATTATTAGAGCCATTAACCCAGAGACCAAAATCATTATCAGAAGTCACTCCGCCAGCATCTGCCTGTAGAATGCCCCAGTAGGCAACCTGACCATTACTATTAAGTGCCGGGGTGGAGAATCTTGAAAATAGTGATCCAGAGGGTGTGCCTGATGCCTGAGAACCCTCACGAACGATTAATGTGTTATCTCGCCAGATACCTTCGTTATTGCTAGAAGTCACTCCGCCAGCATCTGCCTGTAGAGTGCCCCGGAAGGCAACCTGCCCATTACTATTAAGTGTCGGGGGGGAGAATATTGAAAATAGTGATCCAGAGGGGGTGCCTGATGCCTGAGAACCCTCACGAACGATTAATGTGTTATCTCGCCAGATACCTTCGTTATTGCTAGAAGTTACTCCGCCTGCACCTGTCTTTAGATCGCCCCAGTAGGCAACCTGACCATTATTATTAAGTACCGGGTCGTAGAAACTTGAAAACAGTGCCCCAGTCGGCGTACCTGATGCCTGAAAACTCTCCCTGGCTACTAATGTGTTATCTCGCCAGATCCCTCTGTCATTGCCAAAAGTTACTCCGCCTGCACCTGACTGTAGAATGCCATGGAAGGCAACCTGACCCTTACTATTAAGTGTCGGGAGGGAGAGGCTTGAAAACAGTGCCCCAGTCGGCGTACCTGCTGCCTGAAAACCCTCCCTGGCTACTAATGTGTTATCTCGCCAGATCCCTCTGTCATTGCCAAAAGTTACTCCGCCTGCACCTGTCTGTAGAGCGCCCAAGTAGGCAACCTGACCCTTACTATTAAGTGCCGCGGTGAAGAAGTTTGAAAACAGTGCACCAGAGGGTGTGCCTGATGCCTGAGAACCCACACGGGCGACTAATGTGTTATCTCGCCAGATACCTGCGTTATTGCTAGAAGTTACTCCGCCTGCACCTGTCTGTAGAGTGCTCCGGAAGGCAACCTGACCCTTACTATTAAGTGACAGAGGGCCGAAGCTTGAAAACAGTGCACCAGAGGGTGTGCCTGATGCCTGAAAACCTTCCCGAACGACTAATGTGTTATCTCGCCAGATACCTGTGTTATTGCTAAAAGTTACTCCGCCTGCACCTGTCTGTAGAATGCCATGGAAGGCAACCTGACCCTTACTATTAAGTTTCAGGGTGTTGAAGCTTGAAAACAGTGCCCCAGTGGGTGTACCAAATGCAGTATCTCCGCTTCGGGCAATAATATTATGACTACCATCAGACAGGGCGCTATTGGTCGACAAGATAGTCATAGTGAGTATAGCAACAAACTTTTGTTGCTTAAACAATTGAAATTGATGTATTTTGGTAATTTTTTCTCTCTTAAAATTTAAAAAAATTGGTAGTTCCTTAAAGTAACGGTTAATTTTAAAAATCTCTTCAAGCTATCCATAAACCTAAAATTAGTTCAAAAGACAGATTGAACCCTGCCCCATCTCAAGGGTCATGTCTTAATATTTCTACGAAAACGAGTAATCATAAGCCCTGATAGGCCACTGAAAAATAAGTAAAATGCAGCGGGAACAGGAACTGAGCTCACCACATTTGCTTCAATATGGTAAGTGATTTGATGACTCGCTTCTCCACTTAAAGATGAATCTAACTGAAACATACCTGTTACTTCATCATAATTAAACAAACCACTTCCATTTAACTCTAAAGCCCCCTCTTCAAATTCACCATCAATAGATGGCGCATTTATATCCACCCAAGTAAAACAGGCACAAACATAGAAAGTAGAATCATCCCACAAGCTATAACCGTCACCCCAGAAAAAAGCAGAAGAAGAAAAATCAACGCTATCAAATGACGATTCAACATTACTTGATGCTACAGTCCCACTACTACTCCAAGAGAGCCAGCTTTCAGCATAATATTCTGTAACAACAGTCATTTTTCCTGACAATGAATATTTCTCAGGCTCAGGATCAACGGTATTGGAGTTAAGTTCATCCCAAACTAAAATATAAGGGTTTTTATCAATAGAAATAAAACTTTTATTAGAGTCTATTACTAAAGTATAAGTGTCTGTTTCATCTATAGGAAAATTAGGTACAAATGGAATTGGGTCGAAAGGGTCAATAATTGGCTCTAAAGTCGCTGAAGTCTCTGTTACAGAGGCAGATGTTGTTCCTGTTATTGACAATAATATAAAAATAAAAAAACTGATTAAACTTTTATTTAACACTTTCATCTTCCTTTTGAAAATTTAGAGTAAAACAGAGTCTAACATATATAAATAGTGGCAATTATTTTTTGTTATGCCTCTTTTCTGCTTAAAAGTGGCATAACACTCAATTAATTGCTGTGATTAGCTACTGTCGGAGGAATAATATTTCCTTGAGCCTGTAAACTTAACGCTTTAGGGTGCCGTTTATAGTGCTCTCTGACTACTTGGGCTAATACCAGTTTTTCAGCTTCAGCCACCACACAAGGTATTTCGTCAGATAAAGCATTAATTATCCCTTTTAACAACTCATCCTGCGGTGAAATAAGCTTGCCTATCCAAGAGATAAGTAAATCTTTTTCAACAATAGCAGGTAAAGACCCCATAATTCCAAGATCATTCTGATCATGAACTAACAAGCCAGAGGTTGTTCCTCTATCCAGTGTTAATACCTGAAATAAATACAAAGTATGATAAGCACGTTGCTTTTCATAATCCATTTCTGTTGGGTTAGGATGTGCTTTATTTGCGTTACTAAAAATATCCACATAACAATCAATAACCGCTTCGCCTAAGCTCTTGGCTAAATCAAAATCAACTTGGGCATTATCAGTAAAATATTCTTCCAAGTAAAAATGAGAAACACCTCTATGTCTTTCTAAAGCGGGAATATTAAAGTATCTATCACCTTGTTCTGCTGCTAACGCATATTGCTTAGGAGCCACTTTTTTTAAACATTCGGAAAATAAAGCGGTTGCCTCAGCATCTTCTATTGCTGGATTTAAATCAGCCATCATCCGCCAATAGCCTTTACCATTTTTCATTTCGGTCCAGCTAATATGCATATGCACAGAAGGCGCAAAAGGGTTCATAGGATGAATAATGGTTGATAAAGCTGTAGCTGAAGCCAAAATTTTACTGGCGTTATCATCATAATGAATTTGTGAGACATTGACTGAAGCTCTATTAAAAAAAGTCTCATTTGTGGCAACATAACGTACACCTCCACCATGAGCACCTTGATCACGTAGCCATTCAACAGCTTGAAACGAGGATTTACCTCCTGTGGTATCAACTACTTCACCCTGATGAGTTACAAAATATTGCTGCAAATCTTCAACTAGAGAGTTAGCTGCACGTGCATAGATTGATTGAGCTTTACTTCTTTTCATAATTTTATTTTTTATATAAAAAAGGGGCAAGCTTTCACTTCCCCCTTTTTATTGATTATTAAAAAACTTAATGACTCAATTAAACAGTCGGCATGCCTTTTAATTTTTCAACGACTTTATCACCAAATTCTTGTGTGCTGATCATATTAACGCCTGCACCTGGCTTAGATAAATCAGCTGTTGAAAAACCATCACCAAAAACACCTTGCATCGCTGCCCAAACATTTTTAGCTTCATCAGCCATATCAAAACTATTTTCTAACATCATAGCTACTGAACCAATCATAGAATAAGGGTTCGCCATGTTTTTACCTGCAATATCAGGTGCTGATCCATGAGAAGGCTCATAATAAGCTTTTTCGTCACCGATACATGCTGAAGGCATTAGGCCTAAAGAACCTAAGATGCCACCGCCTTGGTCACTTAAAATATCACCAAACATATTTTCCATTACCATCACATCAAACTGAGTTGGCTTTAAGCACAAGTGTGTTGCTGCAGCATCAACTAGAATATTAATAACTTCAACTTCTGGATAGTCTTTAGCGACTTCTTCTAATACTTCGTTCCATAATACGCTTGATTTTAATACGTTACTTTTATGGATATTATGTAAAACTTTCTTTCTGCTACTTGATAATTTAAACGCTTGAACCAGAATTTGACGAATTTGAGCTTCATCATATTCAAGAGTCTCTTTTACATAACGTAGGCCTTCAGCATTAACACCTGTTTCTTTTTCACCAAAATATAATCCACCGACCAGTTCACGAACAATAACAAGGTCAATTCCTTCGCCAATAATTTCTGGTTTTAAAGGTGAAAAGTGAGCTAATTCTTTAGGTAAAGAAACAGGGCGAAAGTTAGCATACGTGTTATAACGACGACGCATCGGTAATAATGCGCCACGCTCTGGTTGCTTATCTACAGGAATATTTTTTGATTCTTCATGACTTAAACCAATAGGCCCTTTTAAAATTGCATCTGCACTGTCACAAATATCTTTAGTTTCTTGAGGAAAAGCATCACCTGTTTCAAAATAAGCACAAGCACCAAATAATGCAGGCATTAATTCAAAACTTACATCATTACGCTCTTCGACAAGCTTTAAAACCTTAAGGGCTTCTTCCGTAATTTCTGGACCAATTCCATCACCCGCTAAAACTGCAACTTTATAATTCTTCATTATTCCTCTTTTCTACCTGTTAAATACTTTGTTTAAACTAATTCCTACTATTTTACACTATCCTATTAATGTAATTTTTTAAAATCTTATCAATTAATAAGACCCTACAGTGTATTTCTAATATTTAATTAGAAATACAATTAAAATATTCCGCTAAGATATTAATATTTTTATAAATCTTATCTTCACCACATTGCTGTTAATAAAACATGAGCTATATAAAAGTCCTAATGCCTAAAAACAAGTTATAATAGGCGGTTTTAAACAAAGAGGATTAAACAATGACAGATAACTGGATAGCTCCTTCCATCCTTTCTGCAGATTTCGCTAAATTAGGCGAAGAAGTTGATAACGTTTTAGCTTCGGGTGCTGATGTCGTTCATTTTGATGTTATGGACAACCACTTTGTACCGAATTTAACAATTGGACCTTTAGTTTGTGACGCGTTAAGAAAACACGGTGTTACTGCGCCTATTGATGTTCATTTAATGGTTGAACCTGTTGACAGAATCATTCCTGATTTTGCTAAAGCTGGTGCAAGTATGATTACTTTTCACCCAGAAGCTTCGACTCATTTAGATCGTACATTACAAATGATTCGTGATTTAGGCTGTAAATCAGGTTTAGTTTTTAACCCAGCAACACCTTTAAGCTACTTAGACTACGTCATGGACAAAGTAGATATTATCTTATTAATGTCTGTTAACCCTGGTTTTGGTGGACAATCATTTATTCCTTCTACATTAGGAAAATTATCTGAAGCTAGAAAAATGATTGACGACAGTGGTTTTGATATTCGTTTAGAAGTTGATGGTGGTGTTAAAGTTGACAACATCCGTGAAATTAAAGCAGCTGGCGCAGATATGTTTGTTGCGGGTTCTGCAATTTTCGGACAACCAGACTACAAAAAAGTAATTGATGATATGCGTGCTGAGCTTGCTAAGGCATAAGTAGTCGTTAATTCATAAAAAAGGCCGTATTGATTTAATCAATACGGCCTTTTTTATTAAAAATTAAACCACGTCCTGAGGACGTGGAGTTGGTCAAAAGGCTCCGCCTGAAGACAAATTAGAACTACTCATGCATCCTAGTCTTGTTGTCGCCACAACAAAAACTAGGAGAAAAAACATGAGTAGATTTCGTAAATTATCACATGTGGTCTGGCACTGTCAGTATCATATTGTTTGGGTGCCAAAATACCGTTATAGAGTATTGAAAGATCGAGTAGGTTTTGAAGTATCAAAAACGATTCGAATTTTCACAGAAAGGCTTGGGTGTGAAGTAGTGGAATTGAATGTTCAGGAAGATCATGTCCATTTACTGGTAATGGTTCCACCAAAAGTAGCTATATCGAAACTGGTAGGGACAATCAAAGGTAAGTCGGCAATCCAAATGTTCAAGCAATTCCCTTATCTAAAGAATAAACCTTATTGGGGAAATCATTTTTGGGCTAAAGGATATTGTGTTGATACTGTTGGAGTGGATTCAGAAATGATACGTAAGTATGTAAAGTATCAAGAGGAAATAGAAAAAGGGTTAGAACCTAAATAAGCTGTAGATTTAAATTAAATTCTGGGTGGCAACCAGCTAGCCTTCTAAGAGGGCTAGCTTTTACACCCTTCCAGGGTGAATCAAAACCACGTTCTTAGAACGTGGTTTTTTTTTCTACATTAAAATTCAAAGAACTTCTAGGTTTACAAAATCACTATACCCAGCCTCATCAACCACTGTGACTTGGTATCGTCCACTGGCCTTAAAATGATGAAATAACTGCCTATTATTGCTAACGGTATATTTTAAATAACCATTAATAAACCAGTATTTTCGCCCCTGCCCGCCTTGAACCTGTAATTTAATACGCGGCAATTTTTTCGAGATACCAGCAGCCCTCAATTGAGTATTATCATCTAAGCCCAATATTTTTAATTGGCTTGATGATTGAATAATTGACTGCTTACAACTTAAATCGAATGTACCAATTTGTGAATGCCTTTGTCTTCTTTTAGCAATCCACGGTTCAACCACTAATGGCCATAAGGCAATATGTTTTTCTTTAGTTTCACTATCACCACAGCTTTGATTAACGGCCAGCCCTGTTTTAGAATTAACTTGAATAGTTAATGGATTAACCTCCCATTGTTTTATGTCATGATGAGGCAAAGTTAAAGGCGCATTATTATTTAATATCCAAGCTTGTTTAGTTTCATGGCACAATATTGGTTTTGTCTCAGCTTTTAGGCCTCCCAAAGGCCAGCAAATATCTTGTTCAATCACAGATTTTGGCTTTTTCACTGTCGACTTACTAGGAAGTGCTTCAACAATTGAGAATAACAAGGGCGATGCGGTATAAGCACCATAATGTCCAGCTAATGAACTTCCATCAGGTCGCCCCACCCAAACTCCCACAGTATAGTTATGTGTAACACCCATACTCCAAAAATCTCTATGCCCGTAGCTAGTCCCTGTTTTCCAAGATAAATCCCTTGGGTTATGAGCTCTTTGTTTTGATAGTATTTGTTTAATAATCCATGCAGCGCCTTCTGAAAATAAATAACGTTGTTCAACCGGACTATTAGGCGTTAACCGAACTTTCCCTGCTACCCCGCCATTTGCCAGAGCTGAATATGTCCCCACCAAGGTTTCTAAGTTACTCCCTACCCCACCTAAAATAACCGATAAGTTTGATTTGGCCTGCTGGTTAAATTGTAATTTTAAACCTGCATTTCTGAGTCGATTAACAAAAACCTCAGGGCTTAAATGATGTAATACTTGAACAGCAGGAATATTCAGTGATCGTGTTAAAGCATTACTTACGCTGACAGGCCCAATAAATCCGCGACTGAAATTCTGTGGTCTATATCCATTAAATGACATAGGAGCATCAATTAATAAAGAAGCAGAATGAATTAAACCTTCATCAATAACCATGCCATACAAAAAAGGTTTTAAAGTTGAGCCTGGCGAACGAATAGCTTTAATCATATCGACTTGACCTAATCGACTATTATCAAAAAAATCTGCTGACCCAACGTAAGCTTTAACCTCTAAAGTTTTATTTTCTACAATCAATACCGCAGCAGAGGTTTTAGCGGGTAACTGTTGTACATAATTTTTAACTAACTCAGCAGTCCCTCTTTGCATATCAATATTAATATTGGTTTTAATAATTGATTGTTCAGGCTGTAATGATTTTAATCGTCGTGCTAAAAGTGGCGCAATAATACTTGTTTTATTGCGTTGTGCAATAACGGGTTCTTTTAAAGCTTGAGTAATAACATGCTCCGACCAAAGTGATTGCTTAGCTAATCGATACAGCACTTTATTCCTTGCTTTAAAGGCTCGATTGGGATGTTTATCGGGGCGATTTCGACTGGGTGCTTGTGGAAGTACTGTTAATAATGCAGCCTCTGCATGGCTCAACTCTTTTGCTGATTTACCCAAATAAGTATAACTAGCCGCTTGAACCCCCTCAATTGTCCCACCAAAAGGTGCATGATTAAGGTAATAAGTGAGAATCTGTTGTTTACTAAAATGAGCCTCTAGTTGTAAGGCAATCGCTATTTGTTTAAGTTTTCCAGCGATTGATTTTGAATGGGGCGAAATAAGCCGAGCCACTTGCATCGTTAAAGTCGAGCCACCAGAAACAATGCTGTTATTGCTAATATTTTGTATAAAGGCACGCCCAATTGAGAACGGATTAATGCCAGGGTGAGACCAAAACCATTGATCTTCATACTGAATTAAGGATTGAATATAAAGTGGGGAAACATCGTTTATAGTAACAGGGTAGCGCCAAACACCTTGCTTATCAGCAAATGATCTTAAAGGAGTGCCATCTTCAGCAGTAATAACTTTGGCAAATTGATGAGTTTTTGACTTCAGTGATACGGGATAAAAACTATCCAGTAAAATTACAATACATAGCAGGGTGAGACTAAGCCCCCCTGCCAACTTCAATCCTCTCATTTATTGAATTTCAATCGCTTCAAAATGTCGTCCTACTGCCCTTATATAAGGTCTATACATATCTTCAACATAAGAGGGAGGATTGGTATATTTTCCTTTTGTCACTGCACGGATTAAATAAAACAAATGTTCTGGGGTATTTTTATGCAAATCAATAGCGGCTACAAATCTATCATCAAGATATTCCTGATATTTTGTTTGACTATAATATTGCATGGTTTCAATAGTCTCATCCGCTATTTTAAAACTTCCTATTTCAAGGTTATCAGATAAATTCTGATTCTCAATTTCAAAGCCAGCAGGTACAAGATCAATCACTAAAGCATCCTTTATACGTTTGTCTGCCACTACATTAAGATGAACTAGCAAGATATCCCCTGTTTCATGTTGCCCAGGATTGATCTTACGCCCTTCTAGGTCATAATAATTACGTTCAACTTTTATACTCTCCATTTTCATCTTTGGTGCTGATTTTGGGTAAGCATTAAGTGTTGATTGAAGATAAAGCGGTAAATTCGTTTTTGAGTTAAAGGTAATAGTTTGGGGAATTTCCGTTCCCGAAAATTGATGATGAAAATCCTGTTTTTGTTGTAGCTTAGTCGCCACATTATTCAGAATTAAGTCCCCTTGCCATTCACTGTTCTCTTTTGTTTTTAATTGCATCCCTGCACGGAACAAAGCATTACGTTCTTGAGTACTAATATATTGTCTATTATTTAATTCATCCGCTAATTGAAAAATAAGTTTATCACTCGCAATACTGGGAACAGGCTGTTTATTTAATAAATAAGTCATCACACTTAAATCACGTAAACGACTGCCATAATCAGACAAATAAATTAGATTATTTCTAGGCTTAGTTAAACTTGCCTTAATCGCCTCAGTCCCTCGGTTTTTATCACCCTGTTTATACAGTGCCAACCCTAAATGAGTTAAAGGAAGCGCGGATTTTACTTCTTTTCTATGATGATCATACAAAGTACGCAAAGTCCCTAAAGGTGCGCGGTTAACACGGGACAGCACATAAGCGGCGTAAGCTTTATAGGCAAAACTATAATGACTGGGGGATTGGCTATAACGTTCACCATACATATTTCCTCGGTGAAGCAAATACTCAGAAAGCCGTTGTAATGCATTATTAAGTAATACATCAGGCACCACATTGCCTTTTTCTTTAGCATCAAGTAAAAAGTCAACTGCATAAGCTGTTAACCAATGTTCCTCTTGATCGGTATTAGACCACAAACCAAAACTACCATTACTACGCTGCATACCCGCTAACAGAGTAATACCTCTATCAATTTGAATAGGTTTGGCTGAAATATCAATTGTTTTATGCTTAATTTTTAATTTATCAAGCCCCAACGAAACAAAGTTTTCCTTATTTATAAATAACCACGGATAAGTGCTACTGATTGTTTGTTCCAGACACCCATATGGGTAATTAAGTAATGTTTTAAGATGTTGTTTAATATTAATGGGGGGCTGGGTAGAAATGGATAAATCCAAATTTGCCGAGGCCAGCATTAAACCTTGCAACTGAGGGTTTAAGGAAATACTTTCACCTTTGATTACAACCTCACGTTGCATTAGATTCACTGCGGGGTATGCAGGACGCACACCTAAAAACCAGTTTCGATTAATACTAATTGTTTCGGCTTCAGTTTCGGCATTATCTAAAGTTAAATCAATTTGTGATTGCCCAAAAGCATGATCGGCTATTAAAGGAAAATGTAACACTCTTTTTTCTTTATCTTTAAGAGTAAAAGAATGCCATTTGCTTTTTAATTTAACGGGGGCACTTGCTGAAAGACCCAAAGACAGCGTTTGCGTTTTTCCGCTTTGATTACGCACATCCAAAGTTAAAACAGATGAATCCCCCGAAGCCAAGAAACGCGGTAATGAAGCTTCAGCAATAATAGGTGCTGCGACTGTAATTTCTGCATCAGCAGCACCAAATTGATTATCATTAAAAGCAACAGCCATCAATCGTAACCGACCGTTAAAATCAGGCAGATCAAGCTTAACAGTCGCCACACCCTTATCATCTGTTTTAATTAATTCACTCAATAAAGAAACAATTTTGACGGATGAATCAGGCCTTGCTCCCCCTGCTCTTTTATCAACATCGCCACCAAAACGAGGTTTAATAGATCCTCCCTCTGTTAGCTCTATTATTTTATTGTACATATCGCGTTGTTCAACAGCATAGCGACGCTGCTTAAAAAACCATTGATACGGGTTTGGACTTTTAAAGTCAGTAATATTTAAAACCCCAACATCCACAGCGGCAAGCGTGACATAGCTTGATTGATTTGGAAGCGCACCCGAAATTGTAATTTCTGTGGTTAATGTTTTTTCTGGGCGGACAATACCCTCAGGCACATTAAGTTTCACTGATAGTTTTCTATCATTTCGATTTAAAGGTAAATGTATTAAACCAACCGCTCTATTGGGTGTGATTTTTTCCTTAGCATCGCCTGGACGAAAAAGAGTGCTCGAAACATATAAATCATGTCGGTTCCAGCTTTCATCCACTGGGATTTCAATATTAAACCCTTCTGCAGGTACATTGACGCGTTGAAACCACAAGGTTTTATCACTGCTTTCAACCATAACAAAGCCATGACTAGGATAAGGTGGCACAATATGAAGTTTTGCAGTATCTCCTGCTTGATATTGCTTTTTATCTAATGTTAAAACTACTTGATCAGGACGCGCTGAATTATTATCTTCTTGCCTCCAACCACTTCCCGCTTGAAAACGTAAACTAGAAGACTGACCTGTTTGAGTATCTTTTACGATTAATAAATACGAACCCCACTCAACAGGAACTGTTAATGTCACAGCTTGTTTATTATTAAGTTCTATCCGTTGTTCAAAGGCTTTAATATTTTTTTCAGAATACTCATAATGCCAGCCTTCGCTATCTGAATGCTCCCAATAATAATCTCGCCTTTCTTTAATTAAACTGGCAATAACTTCGGTATTACCTTGTAAGTTACCTTTTAAATCAGATTTAACTAAATCAAATTTAACTTGAGAGTCGACAAGAATAGCATCTAACTTTAATTGAGGACGAATCCCCAGCAGTGCTTCTTGTGGCCATAATTGATAGTCAATAGATCGAGTAACAGGTCGCCCTCCCGTCTCAAATAAGCTAGCAATCACTTTTATAGTAAAAGGAGTATTTGTAATCTCTTTCCAACGAGAAAGTATTTTAAGGTTTGCCAACCCTTTCTCATCAAGTTTAATATCATCTTGCTCAAAAAATTCGACAGGTGGCTTTTCATCAGCAAGACCAAAATAATATTCTTTTAATGAATCAATAGGGTGAGGGTTGGGTTTAACTATAACTTTAGTGGTTAGCTTATTTTTTGCAGCGGGCGCACCGTATAAATATTGTCCCGAAACAGCAATATTTAATGCATTTTTACTCTCTGTCCATTGTTGTTTATGAGATTGCTCACCTAATAACAATTCCATTCGCTCAGGTAAAAAAGCTTCTACTTGAAAATGATACTGATGCTTATTTTTATCAGTCGTTTTTAACTCTAAAGTCCACAAACCTGTACGGGCATTTGCAGGTAAACTGTATTCTGTTTGATAAAAACTTTGTCCTTTAGCTTCGTCATTTGGATACAAAGTAAAATATTTTATTTTTTGTCCATCAGGCCGAATGATTACAGCATTAAGTGGTGGAGCTATTAGTTTTTGACCATCCGCATCACGTAATAATGCATTTACTTTAATTGTTTCACCTGGGCGATATAAATCTCTAGGCCCATAAGTAAATATTTCTAAAGGCTTGTAATCTCGCCCTGTTATTTTAAATTCTGATAGATCAAGAGAGGGTGTCTTTAATGACAATAATGTAATCGTATTAGCCTGTCTCGCAATCAATAATTTTGCTTTATGTGATGGTGAAATGAATGTTGCCTGCCCTAATTTATCTGATGTTATTTCTGCCAGCACCTTTTCATTATCATCTATTAAAGATAAAGCAACACCCGAAACAGCTTTACCTGTCGCTAATGAACTGACTTGAACATTCAATTTGTCAGTATAAGATCTAACATGTAACCCTAAGTCACTCACAGTAAAAAAACTGACTTGCTTATTATATTCATAAGCCCCTGCGGGTTTCATCACCGCTAAATAAACACCTGCTGTATTAATCTTATCGATACTGTTTAAATCAAGATGTGTTGTATGACGTGTATTTTTAGAAGGATTAAGCGAGAATCGTCCACTGTAAACCAATTCCATGTAGTCAGAATATTGCTGTAAATAATAATTACTTTGATTAGAACGGCCTGAATTAGCCATCCATTGTTCAATAAAATGATTGATTTTATCGGCTTTAATACGATGAAAGTCTACATCGACTTCCTTAATATTAACGCTTATAACCGGTAAACCTTTTGACAGTTTAGTGGGTAAAACTGATCCTTGGCTTGCGAAACTGACATGATTAGGCATATCCCGTGTTTTAATCTTCTTACTAACAGTTTGCGTTAGTTTTTTTCCTGTCGCAACCGTTAAATCTTTTAAAACATCTACAGTGTAAGTGCTTGATGGTTCTATCTCGGGAAAATAAACAACTAAACCATTTGCTGAAACAATCCAGTAACCTTTAACAGCTTGCCCTTTTTTATCACTTACTTTAAAAAAGTCCTGAACCTTTTCAGCAGGATTTAAAGGAATTGATAAACTCACCGCTAAAGCAGCCCCTTTTTGATAACTTTGCTCACTAATATCAGTAATTTCTAAGCGAGTATCAGCATATTGTTTTTTTACATTATCTAAATTAAAAACCTTAGCTTGATGAATAGTTGTATCAGACTGCTGATTATCACCACACGCTGTTAACAACATAAAGCATAGTAAAATAGATAATATCTTATTCATGATCACTCTCAATGGGATAAATATGAATGGCTAACCAAATAGTTTTTATTTCGGGATCAGTCCAGTGTACGCGATGTTTAGTATGTGCAGGAATTAAAACATAATCTCCTGGATTTAAAACAACAATAGCTAAATTGGCTTCAAACTGTAACTCAGCCCGCCCTTCTAATAATATAACCCACTCATCTTGGGTTTGATCATACCAATCCTCCTTTAATGAACACTGTCCCTGAGAAATAATTCTTTCAATTTTAATCCCACTTTTAGAGAACAATATTTCAAAAATCTCACTAGGTACATTGTTAGGAATATCCCCAAAAATATTATTAACCAAAGTTTTAGAATTCATTTCACCCCCTAATACAGTCACTCACCTGCTACGTAATTTATAACAAATACAGCTAAAACTATAACCTTTTTTATGCATACTTAACGGCCAAACTAGTGGTTTTTTATAACACTGTGGTATCAAAATTAGAGGTAATTGCATTAAGAATTTTCAATCTAGTATTTATACTATGTTCTGTGTATAACACGCTAAATTTTATGTATTATTCAGTTAGATAAAATACCAATATCACCCGGAAATTGCTAATTATAAATAACAAGTTTAAGGTGGGCGAAAACTGGTTATAAGGCAGCTGTAGTATCGCATTAGTTCAAATTTGAGTTATGCTGACTATATTTTGTAATTTATCGCACACAAATCAACCTATTTACTTACTTTACAAATATTACGAGGAACACTTATGAAACAGACATGTAAATTTCTTCTTCCGATAATGTTATTATCAAGCACAATAGTATTAGCGGAAGATGAGCACAGCCTTGCGATTAAGGGCACAGGCGGAAAACCAGCGACAGAGCAAACTCAAAAGGCAAATGACAGCTTTGCTAAAACCCTAAACTTTAAAGATGTAAGAGCGTTTGAGAACAACAGCACCGGACTTGTTGCTGAGTTCGATCAAAAAACCGGTGATATCATTCGCAATAGCTTTAGCTTCATAGATGTAAACTCAGCAGATAAAGCGCCAGCAACGGTTAACCCATCGCTTTGGCGACAAGCGGTATTGAATCAGCAGGCTGAAGGCCTGTACGAGGTTCTTCCCGGTAAAATATATCAAATTCGCGGTACAGACCTTGCGTCACTTTCTTTTATTCGAGGAAAGACCGGTTGGCTCGTTTATGACGTGTTAACAACTAAGGAAGCTGCTGCGCAATCTCTTAAATTCTTTCAAGAGAATGTTCCAAAAGGTGGCGATCTTCCAATCGTAGCGATGCTTTATTCGCATTCCCATGCGGATCATTTTGGTGGTGCTCGCGCTATTCAAGATGCATATCCTGAAGTTAAAGTGTATGGGTCTAAAAATATAACAAAGGAAACCGTCGATGAAAATGTATTGGCTGGTAATGCAATGTCTCGTCGTGCGGCCTACCAATATGGCGCGACCTTGGGTCGAAATGAGTATGGAATTGTTGATGCGGCCTTAGCCAAAGGTTTGTCTTCAGGTGAAATCACTTACGTGAAACCAAGCTATGAGCTTAATTTACAAGATGAAGTTGAGACCCTAACCATTGACGGCTTAGAGATGATTTTCCTTGACGCATCAGGAACGGAGGCACCTTCAGAAATGGTGACCTACATTCCGTCAATGAAAGCGCTTTGGACAGGCGAAGTTACCTATCAAGGCATGCATAATATCTATACCTTACGAGGAGCAAAAGTGCGTGACGCCTTAAAGTGGTCTAAGAAAATTAACAAAATGATCGACATGTGGGGTGACGATGTAGAGGTGCTGTTTGCATCGCACTCGGCGCCTATTTGGTCGACACAGGAAATTGTTGATTACCTAAAAATGCAACGAGACGCCTATGGTTTTACCCACAACCAAACTCTTAGGTTAGCCAACAGCGGCTATGTGTTGCAGGATATGGGCGATAAGATCTATGAGGTGATGCCAGAAAGTATTCAAAAAGCATGGCATACCAATGGGTATCACGGAACCTATTCTCATAACGCTAGAGCTGTCTACAACATGTATCTAGGTTATTTTGATATGAATCCGGCAAACTTAAACCCTTTACCGATTAAGACTGAGTCCGCAAAGTTTGTAGAATACATGGGCGGGGCTGAAGCCATTCTTAAGAAAGCGGAAAAAGACTTTGCTGTGGGAGATTATCGATTCGTCGCAACAGCGCTCAATAAGGTTGTGCAAGCTGATCCTGATAACCTTAAAGCCCGAGCGATGCTTGCCGATGCCTTTGAGCAAATGGGATATCAGGCAGAGGGGGCGGGCTGGCGCAATATCTACCTGACTGGTGCACAAGAACTACGTTTAGGTAAGGTAACGCCGGGGGCCCCTAAAACGGCTTCTGCTGACATTCTTTCAGAAATGGACCCAGGAATGTTGCTCGATTACATTGCTATTCAAGTGGATGCTTTGAAAGCGGAAAAAACACCATTTACCATGAATGTTGTAGTGGATGGCGATGCCTACTTTGTAGAAATGTCTAATGGCAATTTAAGTAATATTGATGTTGAAAAGCCTCGAAGTGGCGCCGATGCCACAATCACGTTGAGTGATGATGGCTTTACAAAAATATTATTGGGTCAAGCGCGACTGGCTGATTTGATTGAATCGAAGGAAGCCATGCTTAAAGGTGACGACACAGTGTTGAGTAAATTAGTTAGCGCTTTAGTTAAGTTTGATGACAAGTTTGAGATAGTGCCGTTTAGCAACAAAACTGTTGATTCAAATTTATATAAATAATTTAAATAATTCTATCTGGCGTGTGTTGCCCTATAACGAATTAGGTTAGATGGTGATTCGCGCGCAGCGCGAAGCCACCATCTGAACCGTTTGTTGGACAAGCCCGATACTTACATTAAGTGATGAATACCGCCATTGAAAATAGCTTTTTATGGATAGCTCTGATTTGAACCTTTAGAACTCTTTTTTTATTTGAAACGCGTCTGATTATCTGCGTTTTATAGTTGGCGCTAGATACCCCTCCTTTTTCAGCCCAATTCCCCGATTTTAGAGCAAGCAATCCCCTTAGCCCACTATGTGCTGTTTGACTGGGAAAACAGGGTGGCTTAAATTTACATACCCGCATAAACCTCCGTCTGGATAGGGGAAGATTGCATTATTTGAAAGGCTTGGAAGGGCGGTATTCGCCGACGACCGACAACCATTGCAGCACCACAACATTGACAGGTTAGCTGAGGGCGAGGTTTCAGTTTAGCCCGCCATTGATTGGGGTTCAACTTAAAGACTAGCTGCAGCACCTTGATTAACTGCTTACTATTAGGATGTAAAAAGCCAAAATTTCTTGCACGGCGAAAACCTTTAGGTAGCACATGTTGCAGGATCAGCCATAAAAACTTAGCCCCAGTGAGGGTTTTAATTTCCCAGTCTTTAGTTTTACTGTCCTGGTAACGGTAAGTGACCAAACCATTTTCACAAGACAAAATATCTTTTTCTCGAATCACCCCACGATAAAGATAACGCCCCAAATAAACCAAAGCCTTTCCCCCTGAACCGACCGACTTACAATCCACCACCCACTGCTTAGGTGTAGAAAGAGGGAAGGTTAGTTTTTCTTGGGATAACCGAGCAAGCACCTTTCCTCGAAACACCTTAGCCAATGCCTTATGGCTAAATAGATAGTTACCTTTTTTAGATCGCCAAAGGCGATTATCTTTATCAATAATAGCCGCCGGCATAACCGCATGAATATGAGGATGATAGCCCAAGGCTCTATTATGCGTATGTAAAACAGCAATCGCCCCCGCATCGCCTTTAAGCTGTTTATCATTGCGACAAAAAGTCTGTAATGTCTCCCAAACACACTCAAACATCAAAGCATAAACCTGTTTCTGATGAAGCCGCGTTAAAGTTCGTAACTGAGCAGGCAACGTAAACGTCAGCATAAAATAGCGAGCAGGTACTTGCTTCTGAACCTGCCGCTCAATCCATTGCTGACTTTCATGATGCTGACAATGCGGGCAGTTACGATGACCACAAGAATGCGGCACAAACGTCTGATACTCACACCCACTGCAATTAACCTGCATCACAGGGCTTTGCTGAGTACGGCAGATTTTTAAAGCCGCCAAAGCCTTTAATTGGCTCGGTAAAATTTGCTGTTGAAAAGCCTTTAAAAAGTCCGCTTCAAATTGATCAATCACAGAAGAAAGTCTAATCATTTGACCGTCCCCCACGAAATAGAAAAGACATCCACCAACTGATTGATTTTGTGCTGAGAATGAACCTCAATAGTCGAGGTTAAATGTGTATAACGAGCCGTCGAAAGTAGGCTGGCATGGCCTAAAATGGATTGTAACTCCAGAAGATCAACCCCCGCTTCTAACAGGTGCGTGGCATAACTATGGCGTAAGGAATGACAAGAGATCTTTTTTTTAGACCGATCTCCTCAACCACGGCTTTCATGGTGACTTGAATACCACTTGGATCAAGAGGCGAGTCAACCAGATAAGCCGACTTAAGCCCACGTTTACGGTTAGGAAATAAAAACACAGGGTGCTTGTGTACCGACCAAAAACGACGCAAAACCCGCAAAGTATTTAAAGGCAAAGGCACCAAGCGATCCTTATTGCCTTTAGCATTACGAATATGGACACGCATCCGGACTGCATCAATATCCCCTACTTGTAAGCGAAGTCCTTCACCCAAGCGTAATCCCATGCTATAAAGCGTAAAAAAGAACACCCGATAACTTAACTTTCTAGTGGCTAAAAACAACTGACTGGCCTCATCAATCGTCACAATATCAGGAATTCGTGTGTTTTTAGGTGGTTTGATCATAGGGATATCAACCCAGGTTCTAGCCAAAACATGCGTATAGAAAAACTTCAAACCATACAAATCCAGCTTAACTGCACTCCAAGAAAGTCGCCCCAACAGATCATGAAAATAATCCAGTAACTGCTCCTGAGAAAGGTCATCCAAATGACCGTCAAAATAATCAGCAATACGCCGAATACCTCGAGAATAAGCCTCAATCGTTTTGGGCTGCAGACCTTTAAGTTTAAGGTGCTTACAGTGAAGAGAATAATAATGGTTGTATTTTGATTCGATAGATGGTGTCATAACAGCGTAACCTCATTGTTAGTGTGTGAGCTTTCAATGTAGTCTCTTTTTATCAAAGAGACGAGGTTACATTTAATTTATGGCACGGAGCCAGCTCTTATTCTCCGCGATAGCGGCTTCGTCCAACAATCAAATCCACTTGACCGTAAAAAGCGTCACAAATTTTTGCTATCGCAAAATTTCTGCCTCTTTTTACGTCAAGTGATTTGGGCGTTAGATTGTAAGTACAACATAAAATGGAGTGAGCATGAACTCATATAAATTCAGTTTTTTAACAGATGGTAATATCTGTTTTAGTTCAATTATTGGTGCAATCTTCTTGCTATCATTCAAGTATGTTGATTTTGGATGCTTTGGGGTTCTAATATATCTCACAATGACTACATGGATAATATTTACAGAGGTAAGTGCTTATAGAAATAAAATAAAGCAACATATGTGTGAGGTGTATTTTAAACAAGGAACCGTGATTTATAGCTTGTTACAAGGAAAAGTATTTAGTAATCTAATGTCTATTTTTGTATCATTTCTAATGGCTTTTAATTTTCTATTATTTGTTTTTTTACTTGACAAACAAGCTTTATTAGTGATGTTGCTAGGAGTTGTGTTATTCAAATTCACGTTTACTTATACATCTGAGAATATAACCGAATATTTTACTACTGGTGCGGTTAATGCATATACTTCACTTTTTAAAATTTTTATCAATTCATTGTTATTATCAATAATTTATTATGTTTTCGACTTTATTACAGCTGATGTTTTTGCTTTTAATTCAGATGCCATAATTGATGAAGCTATATTAAATGTACAGCATTCTTGTAAGCAATTTCAAGATATTGCTAGAACTTTGTACACTATCCAACTCAACATTAGTAGCCTAAGAATGCTGGATGGCATAGGAACATATTTGGCTTCATTTATTTATATTTTTACAATATCTCTTGTTCCATTCTTTGCTTATTCTATTGTTCTAAAGAAAGCAGTAGATTTCTCTATTTTATTTACAATTAAAAGATAATGAAAAAAATAAAAATATTTTCTTTTTTAATGCTTATTTCCTTATTATCAGCTTGTTCTGATGAGGTTGAAACGGCTATGGTAGCTTTAGAAAAATATAATAATTTAATGAAGGAGAAAGAAGCCCTAGAAAAAATGGTATCAGGTTTGGAAAAAAAAATATCAAACTTAACAAGTGAGAATAAAGATTTAAAATATCAGGTTAATAAATATAAACGGTTGTATCAATAAATGAAAGCATATATAAATTATGAATATCAAG
>ENA-ORXI01000592-ORXI01000592.1-sediment-metagenome-genome-assembly--contig:-NODE-592-length-30220-cov-4.459609_pt1 | contig 30220 bp, 21 predicted proteins | sample MGYA00237861_ERZ511468 | MGnify/ENA primary metagenome ERZ511468 (study PRJEB26299, sample SAMN06266213) | sediment metagenome | isolation source: Hudson Canyon methane seep mesocosm | place: USA:Hudson... | reverse complement strand
GCAAGTCTTTATAGATTTTATTCGAGGCATCGATGCGGCCCTTAATTACTTTGTTGAGGGCGAGCTAACTGAATTACCCTCAAGTATCGCTGAGGTCGTTGTCAGCCAAGACCATCCATATCTATTAACTATTGGCTTAAATGGGGTTACTGTAAATTGTCATTTCTTCCTCTCTGAGGAAATCGAATTAGATATTGATCCAAGGGAGATTGATAATGAAGGTAAGGCCAATATAGTTTTTGGGCTTATGTCTAATGTTGGTAGGGTGCTGAACAAAGAGGTTATCCTCACCTCTGAAAATGCAGAAGAACAACCTATTTTTAAATATGAGCCTGGTGTAGGTATTAAGCACCTAGCTCTTAACAAGTTTAGGCATGGGACGCGATAAAGCGCTACGCCCATGCTAAAAGCGTTAGAAGGTAATTTTGTATGGATAATTTATCAGTTATATTAATAGCCTTAGCCGTTCACTTTAGTTTGGCTGCTATCTCATCGCTAGTAGTTCTAGCTGCTGATATAGTCAAAAAAGAACAAAAGATGGCACAGATTCTGGTATGCCTACTATTACCTTTTGTTGGTTCATTGCTAATTTTAGCATTTACTATAAATGAAGAATCTTCCGGTGGTGGGAGCTTTAAGTCTTCATCTAACAATACTCAGATTACAGATAATCACGGTATTGATTTACATATTTCACATAAACAGCATCAGAATATATCGTCGTCAGATGGTTCCGATTAAACCTTCTAACAATAAAATTAATGATCGCCCTGCGGGCTGGACCTCACTTCGTTCGGCCCATTATTTATGGCGTTAAATTCCTAGGAGTAAAATGTCACATATAGCAAACACTCCCGAACCGCCATATTATGCTGTTATTTTTACATCTCATCGTACTGAGGGGGATAATGGTTATGGAAAAGTGGCAGATAGAATGCTTGAATTAGCATCCGAGCAAACAGGTTTTTTAGGTGTTGAGTCAGCAAGAGAAGATGTCGGTATTACAGTTTCATATTGGTCTGATATAGAATCAATCAAAAATTGGAAAGCAAATGCTGAGCATAAAGAAGCCCAGAAAATTGGCCATAAATCATGGTACTCAACATTCAAGGTACGGATATCAAAAGTTGAGCGTGATTACGGCATTTAACAAGTGCAATCAATCGGACGCATAAACGGCTGTCATCGTTTTTGCTAAAACAAAAAACTCGCAAAAACAACGCCAACCTATGCGCCGTTGTTGCAGGCGTTACATGTACGGTGAAAAATGAGTCATATACCACTCTCCTATAAAATCTATATCGTGTTAGTAATACTGATTGGAGGCGGCTTAATTGCAATTCTGAACACATCTAATCAGGTATCCCTGACAGACTTGCAGAATAAAAGCGGCAAGGTATTAAGTGCAGAGTGCGTTAAGTCTAGGTCTATACACGGAATCAAGGCTCTAGTTAATTACTCTGGTACTGAAGAGCAAGACTACTTTAACTTACCAATAGATATTCAATGCCAAGAAGTTGTATCTGAACTTATAGGTAATGATTTAACAATTTCGTACTTTGAAAATGCTTACTTCGGGGTATCAGTAAAAGACAAGGTCATTTTCTGAGAGGTATCCGTCTTTATACCAATGTCTTCAACATCTCCGCCCTGCATTAGCCTAACGGCATTGGTCAGTGTATTAAACAGCACAGATGAACCTACCGGCTTTAACAAGAAGCCGTCAAGAGGAACCTCTTCAGCCTGCTTCATTACATCTTCCCGCCCGTAAGCAGTTACCATAATAATGATAGGTATATTCTTTAGGTCTGCCTTATATTTAATATAACGTGAGGCTTCTATGCCATCGGTATCTGGCATTGACCAATCCATCAGCACTAAATCAAAAGGTACGTCATTATCCGTTTTTTCCAATATTTCATAGGCTTCAAAGGCTGAAGAAACACGACTAACAGCAGACAATGAAAAACTAGAAAGAATCTCTGCCAGAGTGTCTCTGGCGGTTTCATTATCATCAACAACCAATACACGTAGGCCTTGTACATCAGCTGAAATAACACGAGAACTTGGCTTTGTTGCGGCTTGCACCTTAAGCTTTGCAGTAAAATGAAAGGTACTTCCAACATCAGGCTCACTATCTACGCCAATTTCACCCTGCATAATTTCAACAAGGCGCTTACAAATAGTAAGCCCAAGCCCTGTACCACCGTACTTTCTCGTGGTAGATCCATCGGCCTGAGTAAAGGCTTGAAATAGCTTTGCTTGTTGTTCCTGGCTTAAACCAATACCGGTATCTCTGACAGAAAATAAAAGCACCGCTTGAAGGTCATCAGCCTGCTTAGTTTGTGCATGATTAGTTTCTGCGGTACTGACAGAAACAACCACTTCTCCGCTCTCGGTAAATTTAATGGCATTTTGGCATAAATTCAGAAGTACCTGCCCTAAGCGGAGAGGGTCTCCTATCAGTTGAGTTTCTGCATCGCTATCAACATGAAATACAAATTCCAAACCTTTTTCCTGAGCTTTAATGGCGACTAGAGCTGAAAGATGATCAAGCACATCGCCTAAGTCAAACTCCACAGATTCAAATTCCAACTTACCCGCTTCAATTTTTGAAAAATCCAAAATATCATTAATGATATGCAGCAAATTCTTGGATGCCAGGTCTATTTTATTAAGATAACCTACCTGCTTACTGGTAAGTTCTGTCTGCACAGACAAATGCAGCATTCCGAGAATGGCATTCAGTGGGGTACGAATTTCATGGCTCATATTCGCCAGAAATTCACTTTTAGCTTTATTGGCTTCTTCTGCCTGAATTTGCGCATGCTTCATGTTTTCTTCCGCTTTTATGCGCTCACACACCTCTCGTTGCAATTCATTATTAGTGTTTTGTAGCTCTGCAGTACGCTCATCAACTCGCTGTTCTAGTTCTGCATTCAGTTGTGATAGTTTTTCTTCTGCTTTAATACGCCCCGTTAAAGTCTTTGCCATTTCCGCTATATAGGTGTTCATGGTAAGAATCAAAAGGCCAATTTCATCTGTTAAGTGACTTTTTAAAAGAGGAATGCCCTTAGTCGTAGGTTTATCGGGCTGAAGCTTTTTAATATGCTCGGTAACCACGGATATTGGCTTACCAACTTGAGCATAAAACACATACAAAAGCAGCAACACCATACCCAAAATACCCAACATACCGGAAACGACACTGAACAATAGCTGGTCCAGAAAGGGCGCATAAGCAATCGCTCGATTAACCTTAATATGTAGCTCACCCAAGGCAATGGTTTGAGAGTCTAGGCGAATAGAAAACTCTTCCAGAGGTTTATCGATAAAAGGTTTAAGAACCCCAATAGGCAAAAATCGTTCTTCCATTTTGTAGGATGAAAAAACACTTCCATATTCATCAACAATCCAGGCTTCAACCACATAATCTGACTCAAATAAGCCTTTGAGCAAGTCTATTGATAAGTCATTGTCCAATGAGTAAGTGGCCTTTGAAACCGGTCTTTCTGCCACTTTAAGCATCACGTTAACAGAGCTTTTTAAGCTCTTTTCTGTACGACTAAAATCTGAAGCAAACTGTATGGTTGATAAAATAAGGCCCAGAATCAATGCAACCACAATAAATGCCACCCCCAACTTGAAGGAAATGCGATCTTTTATCGAAAGCCTGTTTTTCATTTGGCAGTCCTAATTTTAGTTAAAACGTAGATATTTATTAGTGTAGTAAGTTTTCGGCGTAAGCCCACACAAACATATCTAATTAGAATCGAACTAGATGATATAGCCGATTTACTCAGCTTTGCACCAGAAGACACAAAAGCAGATATTCTTGAACACAAAAAATCAACTATTGCCGAAAGCCTCTCTCGACGAATTGCCTTAATGGATTTGCGTGGCTTAGATACGACTAGCTTTTATCACATACTATTAACCGCAACAGGGCAAGTGTCAGGTGATATATTTGATAGTAAGGTCATTCTCGACCTTATGCAGCGAAGCTCAGAAGCAATGGAAAACGGCATAGACTTAGTATGGAAACTCTTGTTATTCACTGCCATTATTTTTCTGATACGCTAAATGAGTCATCCGTTGATTTTATAGTTAGACCTTGGGTAAAAACAGAAGACTACTGGAATGTTTATTGGGACGTTACCCGAGCCGTTAAGCAGCGTTTTGATGAAGAAAATATCTCAATCCCATTTCCTCAGCGAGATATACACGTTCATAATACATAAACTAAAACGCTGACAAACAGGCTATAATCAACCTAATGCCTGCACAACCAACGTTATAGAATCACTTTAATAAAACAGTCCCTATTAATGCAAGGTTGTTAACTATCAGCATCACTGGCAATAAAGGCATACAGCTTCGCACCAATAACCCCACCTACAATAGGCGCAACCCAGAACAACCACAGCTGCGCGGTTGCCCAGTCACCTACAAAAACAGCCACACCGGTACTTCTTGCGGGGTTAACTGAGGTATTGGTTACAGGTATGCTTATCAGGTGAATCAGGGTAAGGCATAAACCAATCGCAATAGGCGCAAAACCGGCTGGAGCACGCTTGTCTGTTGCCCCCATGATGACAAATAGAAACATCATCGTCATGACCACTTCAATAACCAAGGCTGAGACCATTGAGTACTGGCCTGGAGAATGTTCGCCATAGCCGTTGGAAGCAAAACCTGCAGCCAAATCAAAACCTGCCTGGCCACTGGCTATCACGTACAACACGCCACCAGCTGCAATGCCACCTAATACTTGTGCAACAATGTAGGGGAGTAACTGCTTAGCTTCGAAGCGTCCACCCGCCCATAAACCAATCGAAACAGCGGGGTTTAGGTGACAGCCAGAGATATGACCAATAGCAAAAGCCATAGTAAGCACGGTTAAACCAAAGGCAAGTGATACGCCCAATAAGCCAATACCCACGTCTGGAAAAGCAGCCGCTAATACAGCACTGCCACAGCCTCCTAATACGAGCCAAAAGGTTCCGATAAATTCTGCGATGTTTGCTTTCATTATTACTCTCCTTGTTTATTGTTGTTTTCTTTACTTCCTAAATATAGAGTTTTACAGGTAAACAAACTACTACTCAAATTAATTAAACCTATACAACATACCCAATGAAACCATAGTTACTTCAGTATCGTAAAAGTCGATATTAGAATCGGCATCGAGAACAGCTACAGAAGCAATGGCTGACCAGCCCTTCAACCCAAATGGCTGATGGTAAGCCCCTAAAAATGTTACTCCTAGTGTATCTACTTCTTGTTTTTTACCGTAGAGAGGGTTCTCTTCGTCATAATCTGATGAAGAAACGATCCCGGTGGTCACTAGAGAAAAACGTCTTGTTTGGTAAGCATATGCCAATTGAAAACCAAGCTGATCTCGGCTCATAGCGTCACCATCCAAATCCATTTGGGTAAATGTTATTTTAGGTATTAACGAATGGCCTTGTCCAAAATCGAAGGTATAACTTGCATCCAAAGAAGTCTGATCACCTTCTCTGCTTAATGATTCTGTTTGAGCTTGGGTTAACCCTAAGCCTCCGAGTGTTGTTGGCGTTAACCCACTGAACTCATCGTCAATATCAATGGTTCGTCTACTAACTCTAACTTCCAAGCCAGTACCCATTGCACCAGACCACGCTATACGACCACCACTTGAATCTCTTTCCGTTTCCTTTCGCTCTTGATTAACCACATAAGGGTCAGCCCAAACATTAGCAGGCATACCTGAAAACAAAATTGCACCGGAAACAACACCATTATTAGAAACTTCCTGACGAATACCCGCCTGAAAACCAAAGTCGTATCTAACCATATCTTCCAGAGAGTTACCCAAGAACAATTGAGTACGTGTATCCACGAATGTGTAGTTTACTTCGCCTGTAAAAAAGCCGCTGGTCAGATCTTCTGAGCCTGGGGACTTTTCTAGCGAATCAATAGTCTCATCACCAATATCCCCAAAATCACTTCCAGAAATCATATTGCTAGAAAAACTGGTAGAAGACACACCCAGCGTAACGTAACCGCTAAGGCCATCTTTCTCAGGTATTTTATCGAGCGCTAATGCTTGCCCTGCAACCGCTATTGTTACGGTTGCAGTTAAGAAGGCGATGTTCCTTTGGTTTATTCTCATAGTGTCCCTCAGTGATAATGTGTGCATTTACATAATATCGGTCAGCAAAAAGCCAACACCAATACGCTCAACCTGATAATTGTAATCAATTAAGCTTTCACCATAGCCATTAAAGTATTGTACATACCCCTTTAATCGCCCCCAAAGCGGAAAGCTCATGCCTAATTCCAAAGCACCGTTACCCTCTTTGAAGCTGTACCGGCTCATGCCCGAAAATTCTATATTTTTGTAAGAGTAAACACCATGAAGTTCGTAATTCCCCATATAATCCTCAATATTAGGATTGTCATCACCTTTCGAGGGCGGAGCCGTAGAGGGGTCACCATCATCAATTTTTTCATCTTCAGGAATTCGATACCAAGGTTGAGCATAAACAGCCCAGTCATTTTTGGCAAAACCAATGCCTGCGTACACTCGGTTCCAACTACGGCTTAAGAACTGTGTTCGCCCATTTGATTCATGCTCAAGACCAAGGCGAGTAATAATTGTTCCTCCCCACGCTTTGTAGGGGAACGTCGCTTCATAAAAAACCTCTGGGCGGTAATTGGTTTCCCTGAAGGGGGATGATATATCGTGATTATAAACCTGCCAAAATGACTTGAGTGTAAAGCCAAAATAGATGGCATCATTTTCGGTAAATAGTTTTGAATAAGTTAATGGTACCTTAAGACTCAGCTGTAGTTTAGCCTCTGCATTTTGCATAGGTTCTTCATTACCTGGATATACATTTTGCTTATAGGGGTCTTGGTTTGGGTCAGTCATATAAGTAAAGGGCAGAACATAATTTTGACGATGTGGCGTGAGTACGAAAGGGTTATCTTCTGTATTTTTTTCTTCAATAAAGCGTTCAGGAATTTCAACTTCCGTATTATTTAAGCGCTCACAGTTTTCTTTAAGGGTTACTAACAAAACATCTTCATTCGCATATTTTACGCCTTCTAATATGCAGTCATCAACCGAATCTGCCAGTACACTGCCTGAACACAGACCGATCACCAGCAAAGGTATTATTTGTTTAAGACTCATTATTAGCTCCACCCTTTTATTATTTAATCACCACGGCAAAATTGAATTATACTTACAATGGAGTGTATAGAAACAAAAAAGAATATGTGTCTAAACATCCTTTCAAATAAACTATACTGGTTTTACTACCGTCATGTCGTAGTTACATGTCATTTTATAAATAAGGGGAAAATGTGCACGCACTAACAAAACTAACTAGCCGTTATTGGTACTCGTCCAAGATTTTTTGGGCTCTGTTTCTAATTTCTCTTTACGCAGTTATCGGCTTTTTGGTGCTTCCCGGCATCATTAAAAACACCGTAATCGAACAAGTTGAGCTGAATCTTGGCTGGCAGGCTAGTGTCGAAAGTGTTGAGCTAAACCCCTTTACACTTACCCTCACTATCAACAATTTTGAAGTTACAGACAAAAAAAACGACAAAGTGATCACTTTCAGTCGATTTCACAATGACATTGAACTCCGGTCTATCATCGAAGGAGCTATCACCTTCGCTAATTTGGAATTAGTCGACCCTTTTATCAAGCTGTCTATTGAGAAGAACGGTAAAACCAATTTTCACAATGCTATAGAACAAGCCCAAGTAGATAACCCCCAAGAAACAAGCCCTGAACCAGCTGATGATAGTGAACTGATAAAGCTGTTATTTGATAGTATTAATCTAGTTGATGGCGCTATTGAAATTGCAGACAATTCGCTATCGAACCCGATTGAACATCAACTCAAACCGATTAACTTTAACCTAAAACACTTTTCTACCCATCTAGATAAAGATGGTGACTACCAACTCAACATATCTCTTGATGAAGGCCGTACACTTAACTGGCGAGGCAATGTAGGTATTGCGCCTTTCCACTCCAGTGGATTCCTTAAAATCGACAATATCAGAGCTCACCGCTTATGGGCTTATGTTGAAGACCAAGCGCCCTATAATTTAATTAACGCACTGGTAGGGATAGAAGGCCAATATGAGTTTAGTATGGCTGGAGATGCACCTCATCTAAAGGTTAGCAATACAACCGTCACTCTGGATGACGTAAAAGTAGCCACTAGCAAAGCCCATGACTCCTTCGTGGATATAGAAAAAATCACCCTAGGGCCACTCAGCTTTAATCTGGACAAACAGAAGCTCAATATCAGCAAACTAGTGGTTGATGCCATTACCCTTAAAGTAGACCGTAATTCTCAGGGGGAGTTAACCCTCTTGGCACCACTTTCTTCTATGCCTAACGAGCCTAAAGGTGAAGTAAATGAAACAGCCAGTTCAACGCCTTTCAGGTGGTCAATTGGCAAGCTGCTTATTAATGATAGTCAGCTCAATGTAGCTGACAGCCAACCCGCTATGCCTGCTGAGATCGAAATCAATAACATTAACGCCCATATTAACGGGCTTAGCCAAGACTTATCCAAAAACTTAAGTTTCGGGCTTTCTTATTTACTTCAAAGTTCCGGAAAAAGCGAAATAACAGGCAAAATGGTACCCGCACCGTTTAGCCTGAAAGCAGCGCTTAACCTAGATGATATTGCTCTAGCGACCATTCAGCCTTATTTAAACGAACAGGTCAAAATGACCATTGAAGAAGGTACGTTGTCTATTGATGGTGAGCTGAACCTGTCTTCTCAAGAAGATGTAGTCAATGGAGGGTTTGAGGGCTCAATCAGTGTTGATCAGTTCAACACCACCGACCAAACTGTAAACCAGCGACTAATAGGCTGGAAGCACCTTGCAATTACCCCCATCAAAGTTAATTTTAACCCTCTGTCTATCGATATTAGTGATATTCGATTAGAAGAACCTTATGGGCGAGTAATCATTACAGAAGATCGTTCAAGTAATTTGGCTCAATTAATGGTCGCCTCTGAACCTGAAACGAAGCAAAAAGAAACTTCAAAAGACAGTCAGCCAGTTCCCGTTAAAATTGACCGTATATTACTGAATAACGGCACCGCGTACTTTGCTGACCTCTCACTCAAACCTCAATTTGGCACCAGCATTGAAAATATAAACGGTGAAATAAGCGGGCTATCATCAGACAACCTTGAAAGAGCTAATGTATCTATTAAAGGCACTATTGAAGACTATGGAAAGGCACTAATCAAAGGAAAAATTAACCCCCTAAGTAGTGACCTTTATACCGATCTTGATGTTAAGTTTAACAATATAGAGCTATCCACATTAACGCCGTACTCCGGTCGTTATGCAGGTTACGCTATTGATAAAGGTAAACTCAGCCTTCATTTGAACTATAAAATTGCCAATAGAATGCTTGATGGAAGCAACAAACTCATTATTGATCAACTGGAACTAGGCACGACAACGGATAGTGAAGAGGCCGTTAGTTTACCCCTTGAACTAGCACTCGCCATTTTAAAAGACCGTAATGGTGTTATTGATATAGACCTGCCAACCAAGGGGGATATGGATGACCCTGAATTTAACATCAGCGGCTTAGTCTTCAAAGCGCTTGTTAATGTGATAACCAAAGCCGCCACTGCACCCTTTTCTATGCTTGGTAATCTGGTAGGGGGAGACTCAGACGAACTCAGTTCAGTGACATTTGAGGCTGGCAAAGCTGAACTAAGCACTGAGCAGATAGAAAACCTGGCAACGCTTTCTGGTGCGCTAAAAAAACGCCCTCAATTGATGTTAGAAATTCGCGCCATGGTTGATCAAGAGGCTGATGGAAAAGCATTAAAAGGGCTAAAGCTAAACAAACAGCTGAAAGCTGGCAACACCCAGCAACGTATTACCCGTATGGAGAGTTTGGTCAGTAAGCGCTCAGGACAAGCTGAGCTGAACCAACTCAAAACCAGCTCAGGCGCTAATCAAGCGCAAGCTAAACAAAGTGTAGATATGGCTAAATATGAGAAGGCTCTTTACAACAGCCTGCTAACTACAGAACCGCTTACCAGTCTAGAACTTACAACGCTGGCTAAGCAGCGTATCAGTAGCATTAAAACTCAGTTGATTGAAAAAAATGACGTTGCGAATGAACAGGTTTTTGCGCTTCATCCGTCGTTAGATGGGGCAATTGAAGACAATGTTATTACCACGACGTTTTCTTTGAAGGCTCGGTAAGCATTCATTCGATTATTTTTCGCGCCAAAGTGGCGCGAAGCAAGTTTGCACAACATCACAAAGTAAAATAAAAAATAGCCCCCTTACCTTCTTCAGCCTCAGCCCATATTTCACCTTTATGCTTATTAATAATACGTTTCACCGTAGCCAAACCAATGCCTGTACCAGAAAATTCATTTTCTGAATGCAGGCGCTGAAAGGTGCCGAACAAATTATGCGCATGAGCCATATCAAAGCCTGCACCATTGTCTTTGATAAAATAAACGCTTCGCCCTTGCTGCTTTATAAAGCCAAATTTCACACAGGGAAGCATTACTTTGGAGGAATATTTCCAAGCGTTATTGAGCAGGTTTTCCATGGCTGAATACAGCATTCTTGCATCACCTTGTACTTCCATATCTTCTGCGCAGATAAATTTAACTGGGCGATCTACCTGACTTTCATTAAGCTCATTGGATATTTCTTGTGCAATCTTACTTAGGTTTACCTGCTTCAGATCTATATCCTGACTCTGCACTCGCGAGAGTTCCAATAAGCCATTTATTAACTCGGCCATTTTACTTGAACCAGCCATAATCCGCTGAAGCAGACTCGCCCCCATGTCGTCCAGTTTGTCTGAATATTCATCTAGCAGAATCTGACTAAAGCCTCTTATTGACCGAAGGGGGGAGCGCAAGTCATGTGAGACTGAGTAGCTGAATGACTTTAGTTCTTCATTAGCGGTTTGCAGGGCTGTATTGCTTTCGCTGAGCTGCTGGGTGCGTTCTTCTACTTTTTCTTCCAGCCTTTGGTTGAGGGTGTTAATTTCTTCAAACAGGCGCGCATTTTCGATAGAGATGGCGGTTTGAGAAAGTAGCATTTTAATCACGTTTAAGCGACTTTCGGTAAAGGCCTTGGTAGTAAGACGGTTTTCAAGGTACAGCACACCAATAAGATTATCTCGGTAATCTACTGGCACACAAAGAATCGATTCCGGTGGCTGTACTTTCAGGTAAGGATCATTTCTAAATTCTTTACTACCTTGTATATCATCCAAGTTGACGATTTTATCAGTGCGTAGCACATAACTGATAACACTCAACGGCAAGTCACTGCATTTATCCAGCGCTTGTGAGCCGGTAAGTTGCGGTGACATGGTTAAGCCCAATGATTCAGAGGAGTCTGGCAAGCTAGATACCCGCGCCTCTACACAAGGTCCATTTTGGGTATTCAGTACCAAGGCCGCGGTTTGCGCACCAGCGCTTTCGGTAATTACCTGCATCACCTTTAGAGCCAGCTGTTTAAGCTTAAGTTCGCTAGAAATCAGCTGGGAAGATTTCATCACTGAGTCAAAATCCAGCCCACTTTTATCTTCAGATTGAGCATGAGAACTTGGCGATGAGTGTGAATCATCGCCGCTCTGCGTCAAACTGACAGCACTACTTTCACTGGTACCATCACGCGCCTCGTCAAACTTTAATAAATCGCCGTAATGTTTTTTCAGGTAAACAATACGTGCCTCACACCCCCAGCGCTTATATAGGTAAACCGCCTGCTCAAGATACGCCGTAGCGGCACTTTCAAGTCCTTTGCTCTGCCAATACAAACCAAGCAACTCATTACCCAGAGCCTGATACTGTAAAAAACCATTTTCTTTGGCAGACTCTATCGCCTTTTTGTAATGCTCAGTCACTTGCTCCATAGAGTCATTTTGAGAGCGTCCTTGTTCGGCCAATAGTAATTGGTATTTATGCTCAAAGTTGGCGGGGCAGAACTGCGCCAGCTTTTTCATTTGTGCTAGGCAATAGGTCAAAATCTCTGGCGATTCTAACCCCTGTCCGCTGGATTGAGATAACAATAACAAGCCATAGTAAGTCATGTGATCAACACTAAGACAAAGACCTAAAGAAAGACTAGCCTCATGAGTAATTAAGCGACAATTATGAAGTGCTTTTTCATTATCTCCGTACCAGAAAGCCAATGCTACACGACAATGAGTAAGCATTTCTTCATGTATACTACCTTCGATTTTGTCAAGATGGTCCTGAGTTAACGTGTAATCGTCCAGAGCCTCCTCACCATTAATTTTGGGGCTTATCAGCTCGCTCATCATTGTGGTGATATTGTGAGCTATAGGATAAAAAATAGCCTTCCGATGGCATAACAATTGAAATTCTTCTGCATATTTCTGAACAGAGTGTAAGCTATCTCCCTTTGAAAACCTTAAACACAGCGCATTACCTTGGCCAATCACCGCTCGGGCAATTTCTCCATTTTCCAGACCTGCTTCATACCCTATCTGAAGCAATTCAATGCAGTGCTTATATGGCTCACTAAAATACAGAATGTAAGAGGCTAATCCGTTATAACTGGAGACCAGTTCGCGGGGCTGTCGATAGTACTCGCGGAGCTTATTGGCTTCCTTTGCGAGGATAGTGCCTTGTTGATACTGACTTTCCCGTACTAGTATCATGGCATATAACATAAGTTGGGCTATCACTAAATCAGACCGGCCAGATTTGAGGGTGATATTCAAACCACTCAACACACTCAGCTTCATCAAGTCACGATTCCGAAGGAGTAAGGCACACACACCCAGATTAAATAATATTTGCAGAGCCGTTAACCATCGTGGATCACTGAGTTCTGGCAATTGGTGTATTTTATGAATAGACGTATGTTCTGTTTGCATATCAAACAATGCTTGCTCTTGAACTAGCATTGCGCTAACTCTTTCAGGATCACCTGACAAATCAACCCCTAGATAAGCAAGTCCTTGAAGGCCAATTTCAATGCCTAATGACCAACGACCTCGCCCGATATTTTCAACCACCCGAGTTGCACAGATCTCTGCTTTTATCAGGTTATCATGGGTATAAAACAACAACTCACTATAAAGCAGGTCTGACACATCGGGCCTACCACACAAGTACTCACCCTCTGCCTTTGCATGATATAGGTCGAAACTTAATTGATACTGCTCTTGCCAACTGTTTTTAGGCAGTAAGGCAATTCCTATATCGGAATAACGCACAACAGCATCCCACACACTAGCAGCTTTGGCTTTTTCTGCTGCTTGCTGGTTAAGCTCAACAAGGCGAAGCCTTTCTGAAGGATCAGTAATTAGGCTCCGGCCTTTATTTAACTGCTCAACAATATCAAATAATGAGATGGGCTGAAGCGTTGAATATGTTTCACCTTTTTGCTGATGATATTTTTTAAGCTTATTTAACAAACGACCAATTTTAAGATGAGTTTTCTGCCGCTGAGTATCTTCCATTGACTCATAAGCCGCTTGTAACATGCGGTCATGGAGAAATTGGCAGCCACTTCCTCCTTGTATCAACAAACCACCTTTTAGTGCAGGCCATAAAGCATCATTTAATTCTGTCACATCCTTTTCTGCGACAACAGCCAGCATATCTATATCAAAGTAACTGCCAATACACGAAGCGAGTCGTAATATTTGCTGGGTCTCTTCTGGCAGTTTCTGCATTTTACCTAACATCAACTCCACTACGTTATCGGTAATGCATTTGTCAGTAATGGCTTGAGTATCCCATAACCAACGGTGTTGCTTGAGGTCAAAATTGAGTAACTCTTCGCTGTATAAAGTCTTTAAGAACTCATTAATAAAGAAAGGGTTTCCACCCGTTTTGTTATGCACAAGAACTGCCAGAGACTGAACTTCTTCAGCGGGGCGGTGAAGGCTATCAATTAACACTTGCCGCACATCATTAACAGATAATGGCTTTAAGCTTAGTGAACTAACATTGTTTTCATCATTCTTAATGGCTTGCAGGGTTTGTATGGCCGGGTGAGTTTCATCCACCTCATTATCTCGATAAGCAACAATAATAAGCAGGTGGCAATCAGCCTCTCTCATTAACAAAGGTAATAAGTTTAAACTGCCTCGGTCAGCCCATTGCAAGTCATCAATAAACAGCACTAAGGGGCGGTCTTCTGCAATAAAAGTAATGAGTTTTACAAACACCACATGAAAACGGTTCTGTGTTTCATCTGCACCTAGCTTTGGTACTTCAGGCAACTCTCCTAATAAGGGCTTAAACTCGACCATAAAATCAATTAATACCCAGGCGTTACTACCGAGTATTTTATTAATTCTCTGTCGCTGTGCTTGCAGTTGTTTTTCTGGCTGCGACAGCATTTGCATCAACCATGACTTAAGCGCCTGATAAAACACTGAGTAAGGTATATTGCGCTGAAACTGATCAAACTTGCCCGTAAGAAATAGTCCATTACTAGCGGCTATGGGTTTATGTACTTCATGCACTAGCACTGATTTTCCAATACCTGAATAACCAGACACTGCAAACAACTGCGGAGAACCTTTAGCCACTTTATGAAAGTGCTTTAACAGGGTATTTATTTCTTTTTTGCGGCCATACAAGGTCTGGGATACATGAAAACGATCTGATATATCATTCTCTCCCAGAGGAAAGCTTTGTTGAGGGTTGCCACTATTAAGTAGCTGCTGACACTTTTCTAAATCTACCTTTAAACCCTGAGCACTTTGATAACGTTTTTCCGCTATTTTGTTCAGTAGCTTATCTATAAGCGTAGAAATAGCAGGGGGAAACCCAGGACAAACCTTGCTAAGTGGTTTATGGGGTTTAGCAATGTGGGCGTGAACCATTCCCAAAGCATCAACGGCCCTAAAGGGCACGTGCCCGCTCAACAACTCATAAAAAGTAATACCCAGAGTATAAAAATCACTGCGGTAATCTACCGCTCGATTCATGCGCCCAGTTTGTTCCGGTGAGAGATAAGCCAATATGCCTTCAAGTCTTTCTGGAGCGGCTAAACTGGGCTGCTCTCTTGAAAGTAAAGACGCTAAGCCGAAGTCAATAATCTGAACCTGCTGAGTTTCAGGGTTGATGATGATATTACCTGGGTGCAGGTCTTTGTGGATCACTTGCTCGTGATGAATCTCGCTTAAAGCATCTGCCAATTGAATGGCAATGATTAAAAAAGTGTCCAGAGACAAACGTTGATCTGGCTGCTGTTTGATGTACTGGCGCAGATCAATGGAGTGTGTGTCTTCCTGAACAATTGTAGGTACACCACCTAACTCAAAATAATCCACCACTTTGAGAATATTCGGGTGATCAAATTTTTTAGCCACATCGTAAGAGAAAGAGAGACGTTGAAGCTGTGCTTGGGTAGGGCTTTCTTCTGCACACGTTTTTAGAATAAAAGTGATGTTATCTTGTTGGCGAGTGGATCGCTGAATGATTGTTCGACCACTACTAAACAGGGTTTCTTGCGAAATGTAGTTATAGGGCGTTTGATTCAAGAGAAGTGCCTGTTATTAATTATTTTTTTCGTTGTTTAATAGTATAGACGAGGATTTTTGAATAGAAGGGTAAGAGATGTTTCTGTTAGATTAAAATAAATAAAACATCACTTAGTATACACGCGTACCTTTAATAATAATTTAATATAAGCGACAAATAGACTCATAACACCATAATAAATATAGATATTATAAAAATAATCACAACTTATATAGAGCCTACCTAAAAATACATCATTGACAGATGTACACTCACACTATATCTTCCCAGCTTACAGCTGTAAGCCCAACTTCAAAAATGACCAAAGTACAAATATTATCAGGAGCTAAAAATGGAAATATTAACCAAAACACATGACGTGCAGGGCTCTGATTTCACAAAAACGATCACACAATTGCCAGGCAAACTGAGTGAATTACTCAAAACATCTTTAAGCAACGCTAAAGCATTGGCGCTTCCTGCAAAAAAAGAAGCCGACACACAAACCAACGACAACGCACTGCCCCATATTTCGGCCCGACTGAAACATGTAACACTGGAAACCCACGACACCAAAAGCTACTTCTTTCGCTCTGAGGTCCCGCTTATTACACACAAGGCAGGGGCTCACATTAATATAGCATTTGATGCCAATGGAGAGACCGTTAAACGTACTTATACATTGTCTTCCAGCCCTAAAGATTCAACTGAGTTCTCTATTACCGTTAAACGAGTTAATGAAGGCCTTGCTTCTAACTGGTTGTTTGAGAATCTGAATACAGGCGACCCAATACAAGTCAGTCAGCCTCAGGGACATTTTGTTCTACCTTATCAGCCTGCAGGTAAAATACTGATGTTATCAGCGGGTAGTGGCATTACCCCGCTCATGTCGATGATCCGCTATTTAGCACAAACCGGAAACCGAAGCGATATCGTGTTTTTAAATTACGCACAAAGCCCAGACGATATTATTTTTCATGATGAGCTAAGCACGCTAGCTAACAAACAAACTAATGTGAAAGCACATTTTGTAGTTGAAAGAGACGCACCAGCAGATTCGGCACATAAAGGCCGTATCAGCAAAAAACAACTTTCAGAGATTGTGCCAGATGTACTGGATCGTGAAATTTATCTCTGTGGCCCGCAGCCTTTTATGAAAGCCACTGTAAGTATTCTTGATAAGTTGAAGTTTAACCCTTCTCAATTACATCTTGAGAACTTTACTGCTGATCTAAGTGCCGCCACTCAACTGGGGTATTCAGCAAAACTCAGCTTTGCATCACTTGATAGCAGCATTCAGTCAAACCCTTCAAAAACCATTTTGGAAGAAGCCGAAGCCGCAGGGCTAACACCAGCGGCAGCTTGTCGTATAGGCATATGCAGAACCTGCCGATGTAAGAAAACATCAGGCACCACAGTTAACTTAATGACTGGCGAAGAATCCAGCAACGAGGGTGATTACATTTTGCCTTGTGTATCTGTAGCCAAAACCGCCACCTCTGTTGAGCTATAAGGAGACTCTAATGAATACAAATAATGGCACTAACATGAATAACTCAAAACCAGACCTTAGCTCTGAACAGATTAATGGTTTTCAGCAAGAACTTGATGAGTTACGAAAATCTATTGAAGCTAAAATAGGCAAAGACGATATTGACCATATTCAGAATATTGTTGAAATGCAGCGATATCTTGAGCTTTCAGGGCGCTTACTTATTCACTTCAGCCTAGAGCCTGTTAGCTGGGCGGTGGGTGTAGCCAGCTTAAGCGCGGCACATATTCTTGAAAACATGGAAATTGGCCACAATGTTATTCACGGTCAATATGATTTCATGGAAGACCCTGAACTCAACTCTGATTATGAATGGACTATGACCGGCACAGCTAAAAACTGGAAGCGTGCGCATAATCATCATCACCATTCATATACCAATGTGATTGGTAAAGATACAGATTACGGTTTTGGCATGTTCCGCCTTTCTGATGCGGTAAAATGGAAGCCTATTCACCTATTGCAACCTATTATAAACCCCATCAGCGCAATGCTTTTTGAGTATTCCGTCTCTCTTTATGACTTGCAGATTACCCAATATGTTCTGCCAAAATGGTTTAGACAAGAAGAGCACGCTGAGCTTTTATCAAAGAGCGAGCTACTTCAAGAGCTTAAAGAATTTGCTATAAAGAGTGGTAAAAAAGGCCTTAAAGAATATGCATTCTACCCACTATTAGCTGGACCTCTGGCACCGAAGGTATTGGTAGGTAATGCTGCAGCACAGGTGATTAGAAACGTATGGGCCTTTGCGGTTATCTACTGCGGTCATTTACCCGATGGTAACTACACCTTCACCGAAAAAGAGATGGAAGCAGAAACCAAAGGACAGTGGTATTTACGACAGATTTTAGGCTCAAGTAACTTTGAAGGCAGCTTATTAGTGCATATTATGAGCGGCCACTTAAGTCATCAAATTGAGCACCACCTATACCCGGATATTCCTGCCTGGCGCTATCGTGAAATGGGGCCAAAGGTAGAAGCTATTTGTGAGAAATATGGCGTGCCTTATCAGACAGGTAAGATGGTTCCAATGCTGAAAACTGTTGCTCAAAGAATCGTTAAATATTCAGTGCCTGAGCGTAGTGAGCTGCCTGCTCTTAAAAACATTGTTGGCAAATTCTTTGGTAAGAAAAAGGCTCAACAGCCTATAGACGAAGTTAAGGTTGAGGTTAAACCTTTAAAGGTAGTTAAAGCAGCCTAAAAAAGCCCCTTTGTAGGAGCGTCAATTTGACGCGATTCTTTCTGCTTTCGGCAAGAAAATCGCGGCTAAGAGCCGTTCCTACATTTTTATTGCGCCTCACCTAGAGACTCAATACCATAACGCTTTCTCAAGCGCTGTATAACGCTATCACTCTCAAGCTGATTAAGCAGCACATTAACCTGTTCAACAGAAATTACTCCCTGCTTCCGAACCAAAATACTGTGGTGATACTCTTGGTCAAATTTTTCAGAAATAAGCAGCTCTTTTCGGTGCTCTGGGTGCTCACTCAGATACTCACCCAAAAATGAGCGTGTCACTACAGCTATTTCTGCTAGCTCCGGTCGGTTAGTTAGTATTAGGCGAATATTTTTCAAATGGTCGGTGGATAATAGAACATCAAAATTATCAGACAAAAACGATTCATCTGCGTTGAAATTAGCAAACCCATAGTGGTAACCCAATATACCCACCATGCGTTTATCTTCCATGCCTTCAAAAAATGACTGGTCACGCCCTTCACGCTTGTAAGCAATATATATTTCGCCACCTTCCATAAAGGTGTTAGAGGCTTCAACAGACTGACTCTCCCAGCCCCAGGCAATATTTTCAAACATAATTAAGTCATAACGGCCTTCAGAAAAATCTAGATAACGACGCTTTGAGGAGGTAGGGAAAAACTCAAACACATATTCGCTTTGAGTTTTATTTAAAGCTTTAATCAAGTCCAGTGTTGCTCCATTGAACCCTTCTTTGTTTTTAGTATTAACAAAAGGAGGGAACTCGTAGCCACCCACTTTAATGACCGTTTGTGAGTTTGCCAGAGAACTAAACAGGCCTATAAAAGCCAATAATAAATAACGCTTTAACCACATATTAGAAAGACACCTATTAATAAAACGTAGTCTGTTAAGGGTAGCACCGTTTTAGATAGGCACAATTAACTAATACTCGAATTTTATATGAGCATATTTAGGTATTAACTGAGATACTAACTACAATAAAAACTTATATTATTATAACCACGTTATAGGGTTTCTTATGGTTCGGGGTATTTCATTCGCAATGTGCTCGCTTATACTTGCGACCACGGTTCAAGCTGACGAAAGGTGGGTAGATTCAATTTCGCTAGGCGCCGGTTTCTCAAGAGCATTCAATTCATTAGACTCACAAAATGGCGGCGTTGATGGTGTTACCGACCCTGACGAAGACGGGGGAGCGGTTAACCTCTCACTGACCTTTAATAGCGAATGGTTTCCTTCTACCCGTCCCTATATTGATTTTACCTCTTTGATACATGATGACCGGGATTTTTCTATTCCGGGAGCCGGTTTACGGTATGACTTCAATGAACGAACTGAATCTTTCCAGCCATTCACAAAAGTAGGGTTAGGGTATGTATTTACGAGCTGGGATGAAGAGCCTGTGCCCAACATTATTAGTGAGCAGCCCGATGGTGAGAGTTTAGGTATAGTGCTGCAAGGTGGCTTTGACTATTACCTAACAAAGAACCTGGCTGTTGGTGGAGTACTACGTTTAGATAGCTATGATATCGGTTCTATTATTGTGCAGGACAGCAAGACAACCACTATTAATGACAATGCGTCACTATCGGCATTATTATCATTAACCTACCGCTTTGGGGAACATTCATCCAAACCAGTCGTTGAGCGCAAAGATAGTGATGGCGATGGCGTTATTAATCGCTACGACCGCTGTCCCGATACACTTAAAAATGTACCGGTTAGTCAGTATGGTTGCCCCATGGACATGTTTGAATTTGCGCTTGAAATTAAGTTTGCCAAATTCCATATTGCAGATTTAACACAGTCACCTAACTTTCCTGTTGTTGAGTTTTTGTCACGGCATCCTGAATACGACGTCCGTATTACAGGGTACACCGATAATGTCGGCAGCGAAGCATTTAACCAACAGCTTTCAGAGAAGAGAGCGAATAAAGCTAAGGCCTTTTTGGTAGATAAAGGTATTTCGTCTGAACGAGTGATTGCGGTAGGACGAGGTGAGAAAGACCCTATGGTTGATAATACATCTCCCGAAAACCGTACAAAAAATCGTCGTATTACGGCACTGTTTTACAAGTCAGATAAGGTGTTACCACAATGAGAACGGCACTTAAAATTACATTTATTATGATCATGATGCAGCTTTTGTTAACTGGCTGTAGCAGTAAAGATGACCCGGTATTTATTGTGGCGCCATCAGCTACCTTTAGCATCACGGTCACTCCGTTTAACGCATCGCTGCTACAAGGTACTACCCAAAACTATACCGCGACGAAGGTTGATCAAAGCGGCACCGTCACCGATGTTACCAATCAAGTCCAGTGGGAATCCAGCCAGACAAGTATTGCTTCAGTTAACTCAAGTGGTGTGGCTAGTAGCATCAGTGTGGGCGATACGATTATCAAGGCAACGTTAGACAGTGTTTCAGGCACTGCAGCCCTAAATGTTCATAACAAATCACTAAGCGCAATCTCTGTATCGCCTCCCCTTGCTGTCACCATTGTCGGGTTAGATGTTACGTTAGCAGCAACGGCTAAATTTTCAGATAACTCAACGCAAGATATTACTAATAACGCAACATGGAGCTCAGACAACACGGCTATTGCAACCGTTAATAGCCTAGGTGTAGCGGCGCCTCTGAGCCAGGGCATTACGCAAATTAACGCTAATTTTAACGGTCACAGCGATACCGCACAAATTAATGTGCTTAATGCTAGCCCTACAGCGCTGACTATTCAGCCGGGCACTGCCACTATTCCAACAGGCACTAACATTGATTTCAAAGCGCTACTATCACTCAGCAACGGTGACATTATTGATGTCACTGAAAATATGCAATGGACCAGTAATGATTCAACCATTGCAACCGTTTCTAACAATACGGGTATTAAAGGACGCGCCACAAGTATAGGCAATGGCACCACCAATATTGCCGCTGGAGTGACCTTGTCTGGCACGCATTATGAAACCCTGGCGGAATTAACAGTAACGGCGGTTGAGGTAACCCGACTTCAGATTACCCCACAAGATATTCGTGTTCCTAAAGGTACTTACGGACGTTTAAAAGCAATTGCCTATTTTACCGATGGAAGTGCCCAAGACGTCACGGCACTGTCCGCCTGGAACACGGTAGATAATAATATTGGTCAAATCATATCCAGCGGAGCCAATGCAGGTTTTTCCTACGCAACTAGAGAGGGTAATACTGAGGTTACAGCAACATTTTCAGGTGTAACTGCCAACACCCAAGCCACAGTCACCGCTGCAACCCTGCAAAGAATAGAGGTTAACCCTGCAAACCAAACGGTGGCTAAAGGTGTCATCGCCAGTTTTACTGCCACAGGTATATTTTCTGATTTTACAAAAAGAGATATTACTCTGTTTGCATCATGGACTTCATCTGATGAAAACATAGCCGTAATGGATGGTCATGTACCGGGGCGTACCTTCACAAATAATCCTGGCGCAGCCTCTATTACAGCAACTTTTGAGGGGGTTAGTGGTAACGGCATACTGACGGTAACCAATGCAACTCAAAACGATATTGTAATAAGCCCCGCAAACGCATCTATCTATTTAGGAGCAGGGGTAACTTACCATGCCGATGCTATATATACCGACGGTAGCCACCAAAATATTACCAGTGAGTCGATATGGCTCTCTGCTGACCCAACCATCATTGATTTTAACGGCCAAAATATAGCCAGTTCAAAAGGCGTGGGTAACACCACAGTAAGCGCACACCATGACGGAGACTCAGACACTACATCAATTGAGGTGACTGATGCGATAGTAAGCGGGTTGGAAGTGGCTCCTCTAGAGCCAGCGGTAGCTAAGGGGCATTTTATCCAATTCAGCTCAACGGCCAGATTATCTGACAGCTCGACTCAGGACGTAACAAATACCACCACCTGGACCTCTTCAGATGAATCCATTGCCACTATTGACACCGATGGACTGGCTCATGCCCATAATATCGGCACCACAACCATTACCTCATCCACATCTCCTTATAATGCATCAACAACCTTAACGGTTACTGATGCCGTATTAGAGTCAATAATGGTCTTACCAAAAGGTCTGTCTCTGCCAACAGGGGTACAACAACAATACAGTGCCGTAGGCTTCTTCTCTGACAGAGTGGAAGATATTACACAGTTCGTTATTTGGAGCTCTTCCGCTTCGAATATTGCTACTATCAGCAATTCCCTTGGCTCAGAAGGACAGGCTACTACCCTCACTGCAGGTAATACTACTTTGAACGCAGCCTATAATGGCTTAAATGTCTCGACCAACCTCACCGTGACAGGTGCGAGCCTACAATCTATTTCCGTCAATTGTATTGATACTACTATTGCAGCTCAAACTACCACTCAGTGTATTGCCGCAGGCCACTACTCAAACGGCAGCGCCAAGAACATCACCACCGATGCCACCTGGACTTCCGATGATGACACTATTGCAACGGTTAGCAATGCGCCTTCACCGTTCCGTACGGTATATGGAGCAAAAAATGGCTCGGCCAATATAACGGCAACCTTGTCCGGCATCTCTGGCAGTGAGCTTATAACGGTTATTGAGGTGACACTAAATAGTATTACCGTCACATCCCCCAATGATCAGGTTGCAATCAACAACACCGAGCAATTTTCTGCAGTAGCGACTTACAGTAATGGGGCTCAGGTCGATATCACTTATCGCGTACAATGGAGCAGTAGCCGTGAAGCGGTACTGGCCATCAGTAACCAGTTCATTCAAAAGGGGCTGGCTACGGGCCTCAGTGTCGGCCAGGCGACGGTAGAAGCCAACTTCCACGGCATTATAGGCAGCAAGCAATTAACAGTGATTACGGGTGAAGCAGAGCTGGAGCAGTTTTTTATTAACTGCGATAGCGGCACCCACAACGGCCCTGTAAATATTGATGCTGGCGAAACTGACCAGTGTGGTGTAACGGCCGTATTCCCAAACGGAGATACAGTTAATGTAACGTCAGAGTCTAACTGGACCTCTGACGACACGAGTATTATGACAGCGACCAACCCAAGCCCTGCTGACACAGGCATGGTAGAGATAAAAGCCATTGCTCAAGGAAAAACCACACTACGGGTTGAATACAAACAAAATAATACTGAGTATAAGGTGATCGTGCATTAAGCTTAGAGCTCCTAAACTTTACCCTCACAAAGCAAAACAATAGGTTGGGTTAGCTGAAGCTCAATTTACTGTTTATATTCAATATAGATAACAACAGGGATAACAAGTATGTTGGTTGAGAAAGGGTCAACGCAAGCAGTAAAGGCTACCGCAATTAAATTGGCCGGATACATATTGATTGCGGGTTTGATGACAACGACAGCTCAGGCTGAAGAGGGTGGTAGTGGACATTACTTACCCGGTTCACTAGCTTCATCTATAGATGTCACCGTGCCTATTGCTGGTTTAGCCGCTCTAGTGAGCCCACCGCCGCCTTGATGAATGTCCAAATAGGCGATTGGTACAATGATTATCATAACCTGCCTTTGGGTATAAAACTCGCAAAGATGCATAAATTCGGAAAATTACCTGTGCAGTTTAATGCTCAGTATGAATACAACTTTGCTAATGATGACATTCGCAACCCTAAGCAAACATTGCGTGTTACTGCAAAGTTTATCTTTCCCACAATTCATTAATACACTGTGAATGCCACCTAACGAGGAAGAACGAATGGATACGAATCGCTTGGCACTAACGCTCAGCTTAACGTTAACGGCTTTAACGCTAACCGCTTGCTCCAACGCAGAAAGCCCGTCACAAAAAGATCAGCAGCATGTAAAAGAAGTCAACAAAAATTCGACCGTCAAAAATACCGATGATTCATACGCTACCAAAGCCACCCGCATCGAACAGCAAGAAGCCGACGCACCGTCTAACCCGCTAAAAAACGCCTATTTTGGCGAAACGCATATGCACACCAAGTTTTCTTTAGATGCCTATATTGGTGGTAACCGCATGAGCCCGAGAGATTCGTTGCAGTTTGCGCAAGGGCAAGAAAAAACCATTAATGGCCAATTGCATAAATTACATCGTCCCCTGGATTTTGCTGCCACCACAGATCACTCAGAATATATTGGTGAAATGTACACCACCGTTACCGATGAAGCGGTAGGCTATAACAACGAAACCCTAAAAGAATTACGCGGTTTAACGGAATATAAAGATCAACTAGCGTGGTTTGTAAAATACGTTAGTTCAGTCAACCGAGGCGCTGCAAAACCTAGCCATCCGCCTTTTTATACCGGCAAAGAAAGCACTATGAGCGCCTGGCAAATTATTTTACAAGCCGCAGAAGAAGAGTATAAGCCTGGAGTGTTCACTACGCTTGCTGCATTCGAATGGAGCGCAGCCCCCGGCGGCGGTAACTTACATCGTAATATACTATTTAGAGATATGGTCGTGCCTGTGCAGCCTATGAGTTATCTCGAAATTAATCGCGAAGAAGCTTTATGGGACTGGTTGGCAGAGCAAGAAAAACAGGGCAGCACGGTATTAGCTATACCCCATAACTCCAATGCCTCAAAGCTGAATATGTTTAACCCTAAAGACTCTAAGGGCAACGCCATTACCAAAGAATATGCACAAATGCGTAATCATTTTGAGCGCACCATCGAGATGATGCAAATTAAAGGTAATTCAGAAGTGCATCGTAAATTTTGGCCAGCCGATGAGTTTGCCGATTTTGAAAATGCCGATTCAGTCGCTAAGTTCAGTAAACGTGATTTAGATAAGCGTAATTTCGTCCGTTGGGGTGTTATCGAGGGCTTAAAGCATTATCAGAATTTAGGCGTTAACCCTTATCAATTAGGCTTTACCGGCGGCACCGATAGTCACAACGGCCTTATGGCTGATGTGGCTGAAGACAACTATATTGGTGGCCATGGTGCGGCAGATGATACACCTGAATTACGCAGAACAGGTCAAGTACCGGAATGGTTAGATGCCAAAGATGAAAGCATTGGCTCTATTACTGGCGTATGGGCCGAAAAAAATATCCGTGGGGAAATATGGGATGCAATCTATAACCGCGAAACATTCGTGACCAGTGGTCCGCGTATTCAAGTACGTTTATTTGCCGGTGAAAACTTAAGTGCCAACACCACTGATATTAAAACCATGGTTAAACAAGGTTACGCACAGGGTGTTCCTATGGGGGGCACAATAAAAGGTGCTACAAAATCACCCACGATGAATGTTTGGGCCATTAAAGATAATACCGAAGCGAACCTTGATCGTATTCAGATCATCAAAGGCTGGGTTGATAAAAACGGTGCACAACATGAGAAAATCATCAATGTCGCCTGGTCAGATGATCGTAAACTCGACAGCAATGGCAAGCTACCTGCCGTGGGCAATACAGTCGATTTAAAAACCGCCAAATATACCAACACCATTGGTGCTGTTAGCTTAATGGGGAGCTTCACTGATACGGAATTTGATCCAACGCTACCCACTTTATATTATGCGCGGGTAATTGATATTCCTACCCCACGCTGGTCTACTTATGATGCGGTGCGTAACAACCTGCCATTGCTTGAAGATGTGCCTGCGACAATTCAGGAACGTGCATGGAGTTCACCTATTTGGTTTGTACCTGAAACGAAAAGTGAGAGCTAATCCATGCTCCATCTTGTCCTGAGAGTATGCTTACTTTTTTTTGCCTTAGTAACAAGCTCTCATGCTAATACCTTAACGCTGGCCTATTTAGAGATCAAGCCTCTCGATGGGCCAGCTGGCAACCACTATCAGGTAATGTGGAAGCAACCTGCCAACATTGCAGCGGCCGATGCCTTGCAAGTGCAGTTTAGTGAGGGTGCGAGCTTAAGTAAAAAGGCGGCCCCCTTGTTGCTCAATGGTTCGCACATCAGTCATTTTACCCTCGCGACTCAAAAAGGCCTGGCAGGCCACGAGCTGACGATCAACAACTTGTCAAAAAACGATGCCGAAGTCATTGTGAAGTATGATGATAATGGCCGCACTGGCTCAATACGGTTAAGCGTCTCCAGCCCTTCTTATACCTTTCAAAAAGCTCCGTCGTCATTTGAAACCATCAAAAGCTATACCCTGTTTGGCATTCAACACATACTGGAAGGTTATGACCACTTATTGTTTGTGTTATGCCTGCTTATTATCGCATCCAGCTTAAAAAAGTTACTTTGGGCAATCACTGGCTTTACCGTCGCCCACTCACTTACACTGGTATTTAGCGCACAGGGTGTAGTCACGCTTCCCATTGCACCAGTTGAAGCCATTATTGCGCTTAGTATTGTGTTTCTGGCGGTAGAAATCGCCAAACATAATACGGCTTCGCTAAGTTATCGATTTCCTGTTGCGGTTTCCAGTAGCTTTGGTTTATTGCATGGTTTTGGCTTTGCATCAGTACTGCTGGATTTAGGCCTGCCGCAAGATGACAAGCTACTGGCGCTGGGCTTTTTTAATGTGGGTGTAGAAATTGGACAGCTTATTTTTATTACAGCCGTTTTAATGCTTACAAGCATTGTGAAAACAGTTTTTGTTAAACCCCATTCGGTTAAACATAGAAATAAAACATATCAACGGACAACGAGTTATTTCATTGGCAGTATGTCCAGTTTTTGGCTAATAGAACGAATCTTACAATTCTAAGAATTCATATTTAGGAAGATATTATGAAGAAGAACAAACAAGATGTGATATCTATCGTTTTGCGCGTGGTGAACAGGTAATGAGTAACACCAATCAGCCCGTTAAATTAGATCGGCCACTGGATTTTATCTGTTTAACCGAACGTACCGATGGTATGGGAGTGATTACTGATATTTTTAAAGGCGCAAAAAATATTTTAGCCGATGAACAAGGGGCTGAAGAGTTTAATGAGCCGCACCGCTTTACGACTATGATTTCCTATGAGTGGACATCCTTGGTTAAGGGTAATAATGAAGTCTTTGTTTAAAGAGCCCTTGCTGCATTTCTTACTCTTAGGTGGCGTTCTTCTTTTTGTTTATTCATTTATAGAGGGTGAGCCTGTCTTACCCGAGAACGAGATTACGCTTTCAGAAAATAAGCTGGCACAACTGACCTATGCCTTTGAAAAAACCCATCAGCGCCTGCCGGATGAAGACGAACATAACGCGCTGATAGAAAACTATTTTAAAGAAGAGGCAGCCTATAAAAAAGGGGTGGCGATGGGGCTGCTTGAAGGTGACGCGCTGATTAAAAAACGTATTCGCCAAAAGCTTGAATTTATTGTTGAAGATGCCGTTAATAGTATAGAACCTACAGACCAGCAACTAGCGATTTTTTTAGCAGAAAGGGCCAATGAGTATCGCTCCGATGAAATATTCAGCTTTTATCAGGTTTATCTCAACCCAGATAAGCATCGTAATATTGAAGCTGAAATGGATACTTTAATGGCGGGCTTACAAACCGATAAGCCGCAGAAAATTTCCCGTTTAGGTGATACTATATTTTTAGAGTCAACCTATAGCGATATATCTTACCGAGAGATTGCGCGCTATTTTGGCAGCAATTTTGCCGATTCACTGAAAGGCTTAAAGCCTGATATATGGCATAAAGGCATTTCGTCGGGGTATGGACAGCACTTGGTAAAGGTCACTGCTAAAAAGGGCGGTGAAATACAGTCATTAAACCAAATAAGGAAGCTGGTAAAGCAACAATGGATAAACCAGCAACGGGAAAAAACAATTACAAAATTCTATGAGTCACTATTTAAAGAATACAATATAGGAAGTGGAATGATATAAACACAGATGTTACTTCCTGTGTTTATATTGGCTTGAGCTTCACTGTTAAACCTGAAGTTCACTATGAGATGCTATGGCATCAATACTCAAATTTTATATGAGCATCCTCACCTTCTAACAGCTCCATGAGCACCTTATTCGCTTCCTCCCAGTTAAAATCAGGATACTTTGACTGGGATGCCGCTACTTTATCTTTATAAGCCTGCCTTAGTTTCAATTCAATACTGTGAGTATGTGAAAGAGGTTCTTGGTAGAACTGCTGCATTTTTTCTTTGATAGAGGCTTTATCTTCAATGGAGTCAGGCAATGCGGCTATTAAGGCTGTTGTTATTTTTTGGGTGATCTTAACTTCGTAATTCCCTTGTCCTTCTTGCTGAATATACACAATGGCATCGGCCCAGTCGGCCAGTTTGGCAATTTCTTTTAATGGTGTATTTTCAAGCTTTTTATCTAGCTTGCGCAAGGGGGGGTGTATCTCGTAATCAAATTGTTTAAATACATCAGCCTTATCACCCAGCATCGCTTCTAATTTTCGTTTGCTTACGGAGGGTAAATCTCCCCCTAAAAGCTCTGGTAGATCATGATTCAAGCAGTAATCCATTAATAGAATTTGTTTTTCAGGTGTGTAGTAATCAACCGTTAATATACGCCTTGCCAGTGCTCGAGCGATCATGGTGACCATATAGTGATGCTCTGCAAGATATTGTGGTCGGCCATGTTTAACACTGTTCCAACGAACCACATGACCACTGCGTACAATATCTCTCAAACTTAGCATTGCTTTAAACCTTTCATAAATCAAAATTAGAACATACACTCTAATGTAGAAATCAGCTATGTTCAAATAGCGTATAAAATAAGATCCGGTCAAGAGGTTTGATGATGAATAACAATAAGGAAATAAAAACTCACTACCGCACCTGCAACCTTTGTGAAGCCATGTGTGGCATTGAAATAAAACATCAGGGCGATGAAATACTCTCTATAAAAGGCGATAAACAAGACCCGTTAAGCCATGGTCATATTTGCCCTAAAGCCGTCGCCCTTAAAGACCTTCATCTTGATAAAGACCGCCTTAAACACCCCATGCTTAAAACCGATAATGGCTGGGAACGAATTAGTTGGCAAAAAGCATTTGGCCTTTTCTCTAAAAAGGTGAAGCTGACCCAACAGCAATACGGACGAGATTCAGTGGGTATTTATCTGGGGAACCCTTCCGTTCACAATCACGGCACCTTATTAACGGTTTTACCTTTTTTGAAGGCTTTGCGAACCAAAAAGCGCTTTTCAGCTACATCAAATGATCAACTGCCTCATATGCTGGCCAACCTTAAATTGTTCGGTCACCAAGGGCTTTTTCCTATTCCTGATATTGATCATACCGACCTCTTTATTTGTCTTGGAAGTAACCCTTTAGCCTCTAATGGCAGCTTGATGTCAGCCCCCGGTATTCAAAAACGCCTCAAAGCCATTCAAGATCGAGATGGTAAAGTTATTATTGTTGACCCTAGAAAAACCGAGACGGCTCAAATTGCTGATGAGCATCTGTTTATAACTCCGGGTAGCGATTGCCTGCTGCTGCTGGCGATGTTGCAGTCACTTTTTGCTGAAAATTTAGTAGATATCGGCCGCTTAGATAGCTATTGCGATGACCTTTCACAGGTTAAACAAGCCTGTAAAGACTTTACACCAGAAAGCGTTAGCCAGCAGACAGGCATTGCGGCTAAAAAGATTCGAGAACTGGCTCATGATTTAGCCACAACCCCTCGCGCGGTTCTATTTGGCCGCATGGGTACCTCTACACAAGAATTCGGTGGTGTAAGCACTTGGCTTATCTACCTTATCAACATTCTCACAGGGCACCTTGATCAACGGGGTGGAATGATGTTTACCAAGCCGGCTGCTGACATGGTTGAGGTGGGGGCATTAATTGGGCAAAAAGGACATTTTAATCGTTACCAAAGCCGGGTAAGAGGGCTTCCTGAGTTTTCAGGTGAACTACCCGCCAGCACTCTGGCAGAAGAAATATTAACACCAGGTGAAGGTCAAATCAGAACAATGATCACCCTTGCAGGTAACCCGGTGCTATCAAGCCCTAATGGACGAAAACTAGAAGAAGCCTTTGAAAGCCTCGA
>ENA-ORXI01000589-ORXI01000589.1-sediment-metagenome-genome-assembly--contig:-NODE-589-length-30240-cov-9.112621_pt1 | contig 30240 bp, 23 predicted proteins | sample MGYA00237861_ERZ511468 | MGnify/ENA primary metagenome ERZ511468 (study PRJEB26299, sample SAMN06266213) | sediment metagenome | isolation source: Hudson Canyon methane seep mesocosm | place: USA:Hudson... | reverse complement strand
TAGTGACCGAACCAGTGCAGCACGTTGCTCCAGCTTTTCCATATCGGCTTTATTTTCCGCAACACGCAACTGCCCAGAAAAACGGGCATCACAGTCAGAATCCAGTAAAGACTCAATATCTCGCCACATTTTAGCGGCTTCCACGGTCAGTGGTATTTCAGCTGGATCACGGTTTAACTGTCGCAGCCCCCCGGCACTAACCCCTGAAGAATGCCGACCCGGACTGGCTTTTTCAATAATCGTACATTGATAACCACGCATAGCCAATTGCAAGGCTGTGGATGACCCCATCAGCCCACCACCAATAATTAAAACATCAGTCGTCATACTGATTCCTCCTTATCTAATCGCGCGAGTTGCCCTAAAGTGATAGGCGAAACGGGAGGTCTGCCTCTAAAATGTCCCATATCAGCAACGGCTTCACCACTTTCATCAGCAACAATATGTGCGACCGCATTACTGCATTGCCTACCCTGACAGGGCCCCATCCCACAACGAGTAAAGAATTTTACCTGATTACTATTATCATGCCCTTGTTGAACAGCTTCCCTGATCTGCCCAGCCGTTACTTCCTCGCAGCGGCAGACAATGGTTTCCTTATCTGCTGTTGCCAGCAAGCTTTTAGGAATTTGAAAATACGCTTCCAGAAAGGGTCGGATATGGCGTTCATCACGCTTCCATTTAATATCCTTGGCTGCCAGTTTATCTCGCTCAGCCTGAGTTAAACTGCCTAATGCAAACAATGCCTCAAACCCCGCCAGACGCCCTGCATGTTCCGCAGATCTTCCGCCATTAATTCCGGCACCATCTCCGGCAACGATAATACCAGGTATATTTGTATTACCCCATTCATCATGCTCTGGTCGCCAGCATTGCTGACTATTATCCCATTTATGTTTACAACCGGCCGCTTGACTCAGCCAGGTATGGGGAATAACACCAAAGTGAGTTAACAATAATTCAGATGCTATGGTTTTCTGTTTTCCAGAATGTTTAAAACAAACCTGTTGCAGTTGCTCCTTACCTTCAGCACGTAAATCACTGACCCCAAATAGCATTGGAACGCCTGCGCGCTTCAATTCTAGTTGATAGCCTACGCCTTTGGTTAAATAGTGATGAGCCAGTATTGCCCGAGGAAACTTGGGCATAGCTGAAATGTGATTACTCAAAGGCGTCACATCTAACAAGGCTTTAACCTCCACCCCTGCATGCAAATATTGCCAGGCAAGTAATAACAGCAAAGGCCCAGAACCTGCAAGCACCACACCATTATCAGGCACAACTCCCGCAGTTTTAAACAGAATTTGTCCAGCACCCGCCTGCATCACTCCTGGTTTAGTCCAGCCAGGGAAAGGAACAGGCCTTTCCATCGCACCATTGGCAATAATGATCTGATCAGCCGTAATAATACTGGCCTCATCATTTTGTATGATGCCAATTTCAAGCTCTTTATTCAGCGACCATACCCGTGTTCCAGGATAGTATTCTGCATCACTCTCTCTAAAAGCTGCGGCCAGCTCTTTTCCCCGTAGATATTCCGAGCCTAGTTTCTGCGCCCGTTGATCAGGCACTGACTCAATAGCTCGATAGATTTGACCACCTGGTTCGGGCTGTTCATCCAGTACAGCACAGGAAATACCCTTGGCTGAAGCGGTTGCCGCAGCCGCCAGACCGGCCGGCCCTCCACCAATAATAACTAATTGATAATGATTATTCACAGTTCCTTTCCTCCATAGCTGGACCAACTCCCTGCTGTGTATCTATCCGCATACCCTCTTGTACAAGAGTGGAACATGCTCGCTGATTTGATACCCCATTAATAACCATTAAGCAATCATAGCAAACGCCCATCATACAAAAAGGTGCACGTTTACTCCCAGACACAGCTGTCGTTCGGGTATACCCCAAATTCTGGCTTAAAGCCACAGCAGCAACACTGTTACCTTTTTGCACCTGTATAGATTGCCCATTCAAAAAAACATTAAGCGTTTCTTGTTGATTTGCAGGAAGTTGTTTAAACATATGCTATAACCTGATTTTGCTAAGAATATTGTGATGTTCAAAAACCATCGCTTCTTGTAAATTTAGCTTGTCACCTACATGCGCTGATTCTGCCCGCTTATACATCGCATGAGCAAGTGCTATATCAACATAAGCCAAACCGACCGCATTAAAATAAATACGTTCGTCATCTGTTTCACGACCTGGTTTATGCTTTGAAACCAGTTCATGTAAATCCGCATGAACATCATTATGAGAAAGCAAACCTTCTTTATACATACGACTTAATGTTTGAGTACGATGAGTCACTGTTTCCCAGTCATCACAAACAATTTTGTCACATTGTAGAGCAACCTCATACTCATCTTCCCAGCCACCGATATGACTGTAGAATGCCCCTGGTTTCATCCATTCTGCTTTCAATAAAGGTGCTTGTGCACTGGTTGCTGTTACCAGAATATCAGCACCTTCCATAGCATCACGCGCTACCGTATTAGCCCGAATAAAGGTCATATCCGGTAATAACGGCGATAACTGGTCAATAAACTGCTCTTCCTCTATTGCAGACTTAGCACTAACTCGACACTCCTTTAAACCGGGACGAACGACTTTCATCGCCAGCAAATGCATTTTGGCTTGTTCTCCAGCACCAATAAATCCAATGCTTTCACTGTCTTTACGCGCCAGATGTTTAGCAGCAACAGCACCTATGGCTGCAACACGCATATTGGATGCCAGCGTGCCTTCCATCACAGCAATAGGGAAACCCTGTTCAATTTCCGACAAGATAAAAATAGCCGATAAATTTTGCACATCAAAACGCTTAGGATTACGCGGAAATACCGACACCCATTTAGCCCCACAAACTTTCTCATCCAGCAACGTAGCAGGAAGACAATTAATACGATCTTGAGCGACCTGATCAAAAATTTGTACGATTTTCTCAGGAAACATGATGCGATGATCTTCATAGGCAATCATCGCTTTTTCAGCGACTTCAATTGCCATTCGTAAATCAAAACACCCCGCATCCAGTAAATCTTCTTGGGACAGGTAAGTAAAATTAAGACCATGAGGATCCATTATTTCTCCTTCAACATAATTAAAAAAATAAGATAATAATTTTGGAATTATTCAGCGTAAAATGGTTGATACTGCTTTAAGCCCTCTTCTGCTGGGAAGCCTTAAAAGCAAGTGCCATCAATAAATCATTGACGAAACATCACTACATTTTCAAATCACGCTGAGTAGACACATAATTTCTTCAATTATAGCCCTATTTGAGTCAAAGAACGAACCTAACTACGTTAAATATCAATGATTTTAAATATAGATTTAAAGCGTTCAATAGATATAGAAGTTACGCATTGACAAACAATGCTAATCTATGAGATTAAAAAACATAACTACCCAGCGTACTATTTTCTGAGGGTTCAGCTTGTTGATTTATCAGGCTTCTGCAACAGGTAAGTTTTTGCTCCTGCAAAATCTGCATTTCCACCATCCCTGGCGCTCAGACGTTGCAGTAGAGCTTACATCGACGCATTCACACGCCCTTATAAATCAATAAACTGTACCCTTAGCCTTAAACTCGCTGAGTAAATGGAAACTCTGACTGCCTTGGTACCCGTCACCTGCAGGTTGTATGGCAAAGATGCGCTCCATGACCATATTCTTGGAGTAGAAGAATGTGCAAATTGGTGGGAATAGTTTTATTGTTAGACCTATCCATCCTAAAACCCAAGTTCCTATTTATTGCTATCTGGTGGTTGAACTACCTTGCCAGAGAGGGACTTTCATCCGCTGGAATTATCGACCTTGCTCAGCCGCACACCCCGTTTATTTCATGGGCTTGCGACCAAGTAACTTTCAATCTATTTAGGCTGGTGTCGAGTGATCGGTGAGTTTAAAAATATTACACCTGAAATGCTATTAACTTCAGCTCTCGGTGATTTTCAATCATTTTACGGTGAGATAGCCAAAATATTTGACCATAAAGCCCATTTTAAACTCTCAAAAAAACAAAAAAACGCCCCATTTAGTCGCCAATCAATATTCAACATTTTTTTTAAGGAAATTAATGATTTTATTTGTTAATATTTATAAGCTTATGCGTATACAAACAAAATAACAGCCACCTTCTGTGGAAAACTTATCGACAACAGACCTCCCCAATCATGGGAGTATGAAAATAGCAGAAACTGACGGCGACTCAGAAATACTTTTGAAAGTAGTACAATATATTTATATTCGAGATTTTAAAAAAAGAAATAAAATGCTTTTGCGCTTATACAGTATCTTAATCACATACAGCATGACCTTCTGCACACCTGTTTTTGCTAGCGATATAAATGCCGGGCAACAAATTGTAGAAGATGTATGCTCTCACTGCCACGGTTTAAGAAAACCTTCAGCACAAGGCATGTTCCCTGCACTCGCTGGACGGGACCAACGTAGAATTCGTGATGTACTCAGGCAATATCGTAGCAAAACACGATTGTCAGCTATTATGAATAATTTAACCGGCTCATTAACTAATCAAGATATAAACAATATTGCAGCTTACTATAACTGGCTTGATCCAAATTAATGCATATAAACTTTACGCTTAAAGAAAATAAAAACTTTTATTGGCTCGCCGCCCTTATGAGTATAGTTGCGCTTGCAACCCTGTTTGTAGTTTATTTTGTGTTATGGCAAACCGCTATCGCACAGAAAAAAGCTGATTTAGTTCATATTGCCCAAAGCCAGGCCCGTTTGATAGAGGCCATTGCCCGTTTTGATATGCGCCATAACCGTGTTGACTGGGAAACGCCTATTGGCGAGCGAGGTCCCACCTCATTGCTCTCAGAACGAGCTGGGGCGGATACTTTTAGTCAAATTGTTGATGCTCATAAACATTACCAAGGCTTTGGGAAAACAGGCGAAATTTTAATTGCCGGGATTGAAAATTCACAGATCGTCTTTTTGCTCCGGCACGGAACCCAGGTTTTTGAAGAAAACAAATCCGTTCCTTTAGCAAGTCAATTGGCTGAGCCTATGCGACGTGCATTAAGTAATTTATCAGGCACCATGATTGGGATGGATTATGCAGGGACAGAAGTTTTGGCTGCATATGAACCCGTTGACGTGCTTAATTTAGGTATTGTTGCCAAGGTTAATTTTGATGAAGTAAAACAACCTTTTATTAAAGCGGGGCTTATTACCCTTGCCATTACACTGGTTATTATTTTGATCGGGGGTGTCGTTTTTAGCTATTTTGCCAACCCAATTGCCCAGCAAATTATTGATAATGAAATTAAATTTAGAAACCTGATAGAAAATATTTCTGAATGGATTTTGGAAATTGACCTGGAGGGTCAATTTATATACAGCAGCCCTCAAGCAACTAAAATTTTCGGCTTTAATCCTGCTGATCGGCTTGAAACATCATTTTATGATCTCATAAAACCTGAAGATATTGAGATGCTTCAAGCCTCTCTTACAGAGTCTCTTATTCATAAAAAACCGTTGTCTGAACTAGACTGCATATTTATCTCAGAAGATAATCAGTTTGTGCATTTAGAACTTAATGTTGACCCTGTTACCGACATAAATGGGGTAATTATTGGTTTTCGTGGTATAGCTCATGATGTCTCCGAGCGCATTAGCAAAGAACTTGAATTAAAGAGATATCAAGAAAACCTTGAACTGATGGTTGAAAAGCGTACTGAGGAATTAGAACAAATCAATACAGAAATGAAAAACTTTGCCTATATAATTTCCCATGATTTACGCTCGCCACTAGTGAGCATCACGGGGTTTACGGGTGAATTAAAAGAAGATTTTGAGTTAATCAGTGATTGCGCAATACAACAATTAAAATTATCAGGACTTGACTGTCCTGCACAAGTCACTGAGGCATTGGAAGATCGCATACCAGAATCTATATACTATATAGAGAGTGCTACTGAGAAAATGAATCTCTTGATTCATTCAATATTAACGCTGTCTCGCGCAGGACGAAGAGAATTCCATTTTGAACAGGTAGACCTGACAGCACTCGTCAACGACTTACTGCCCTCCCTCGCCTTTCAAATTGAACAATTTAAAGTCACCGTTAAAGTTGATAGTTTACCCACAATATTGACCGACAAACTAGCGATGGAACAGATTATTGGCAACTTATTAAGTAATGCCATAAAATATTTATCAGCTGATCGCAAAGGAGAGATTCATATCAGCTCTGAGATAAGCGAACACAAAACGATTATTCATATAAAGGATAATGGCCGGGGTATTGCTCAAGCAGATTTGTCACGAATATTTGATTTATTTAAACGAGTAGGTAATCAAGATGTTGCGGGTGATGGAATGGGCTTAACTTACGTACAGGCACTGGTACGCCGATTAGGTGGAAAAATAGACTGCTCATCAACTTTAAACCAAGGCAGTGTTTTTAGTTTTTCCATCTTGAATCAAGATAAAACACAAGGAGACAGTGAGAATGAATAATTCTGATTTAACATTAATTCTGGTTGATGACGACCCGGCTCACAGCACCTTAATCAAACGAAATTTATTGAAGTGCGGCCTTACAAATAATTTAATTTCATTAAATTCAGGGCAACAGTTACTTGATTATGTTTTTGCTAAAGGGCAATATAAAAACAGACCAACACCCCAAAAAGTTCTTATCTTACTAGATATAAACATGCCTGGCATCAATGGAATTGAAGTATTAAAAACGTTAAAAGCTACTGAGCTAACCTGTAAAATACCCGTCTATATGTTAACAACGACAGATGAACCCACTGAAATTGACGAGTGTTTTCGTCTGGGTTGTAATGCATATTTGATAAAACCCATTGAACATGAAGAATTTGCAAAAAAGATCCAGCAATTGGGTAAATTTTTAATGTTAAATCATATCCCTCAGTTCTTATGAACCAAGTCATCAACATTCTTTATCTGGAAGACGATATTCCTCTGGCAAATCTTGTCAAAAGAAAACTGCAACGAAAAGGCTATCAAGTTGAATTATCTGCTGATGGTTTAAAATGCCTTGAAAAATTACAAAATGAAACGGTTGATTTATTCATAGTGGATTTTCAAACCCCTTCATTAAATGGTTTAGACGTTTTAAAAGCATTAAAAAAGCTATCAAAAATGCCTTTAAGCATTATGGTTTCAGGCAACAATGATGGCCATATAGTTCTTGAGGCAATGAAATTAGGCTGTGCTGACTATGTAATTAAAGAAATTGATAATTATTTTGATCTGCTGTTAATGAGTGCAGAAAATGTATTAGAAAAACAGTCGCTCATTAAAGCCAAAGAATTAGCAGGAACCAAACTTAAACAGGCTGCAACAGTATTTAATAGTACAACTGAAGCTATTTTCATTACCGATGAAAACAATTTAATTTGTTCCATTAATCCTGCCTATACTAAAATCACCGGATATAAAGAAGCTGAAACCTTAGGTAAAAACCCGCGAATTTTAAATTCAGGGCATCATAACAAGGCTTTTTTTGAAGATTTTTGGGAGGAATTATTAAGCACAGGACAATGGCAAGGTGAGATATGGAACCGTAGTAAGGATGGTCATATATTTCCTGTCTGGCAATCAATTACTAGCATAAAAGATGAGTTAGGAAAAATACTGCAGTTTGTTTCCATTTTTAGCGATATTAGTGCCAGAAAAGCCGATGAAGAGTTTATTCGTTTTCAAGCAAACTATGACAGTCTAACCCGGCTACCTAATAGAAATTTATTTCTTGATCGTATTCAAGTAGCACTAAAGCGAGCTCAACGAAATAAAAAACAATTAGCGTTGCTGATGCTTGATCTCGACCGTTTTAAATGGATTAATGATACTTTAGGTCATAAGGCTGGCGATATCGTTCTACAAGAAACCGCAAACAGACTAAAAAAATCTGTCCGAGACTCAGATACGGTCGCTAGATTAGGCGGTGATGAATTTGCTATTATTTTACCTGAACTGGCTCATTATTCTGATGCTGAAAACATTGCAAACAAAATCTTTTCAGCCTTTAAAACACCTCTTTCCATAGAGGGTCATGAAATCCATATTTCTGGCAGTATCGGCATCACACTTTTTCCTGATGATTGCGATAATATAGACAACCTACAAATGAATGCTGATAGTGCCATGTATTCTGCCAAAGAAGATGGGCGAAATCGGTTTCATTTTTTTACCCCTGAATTACAAGCTAAAGCAGAAAGACATTTATTGCTGATTAATTATCTGCAACAAGCGTTAAAAAAGGATCAGTTTGAGGTTTACTATCAACCCATTATTGATCAGCAAAGCCATCAAATAGTCTGTGCAGAAGCCCTGATTCGATGGCAGCACCCTCAACTGGGTTTTATATCCCCTGAAGAGTTTATTCCTTTAGCTGAAAACAGTGGCCTAATTCGTGCGATTGGAGATTGGGTTGTACTGCGTGTAGCTGAAAACATGCAACGCTGGCAACAACTTGGTTTAAAAGCAGTCAATATCTCTATTAATAAATCTGCACATCAATTTTCAAAAGAAAATTGTAGTGCCGACTGGGGCGAGATCTTTAGGCAACATAATATTGATGCCAGCAGAATTACTGTAGAAATAACGGAATCGGTGTTCATGGAAAAAGGCCAGGGTTACCTTGCAAATCTGTCAAAATTACAAGACCAGGGAATGAAAATCTCACTGGATGATTTTGGCACAGGCTATTCTTCTTTAAGCTATTTAAAACGCTTTCCAGTGGATATATTAAAAATTGACCGTTCTTTTATCCATGATGTTACAGAAGATAACAGTGATGCCATGTTAGTAGAGATGATTTTAAGCCTAGCCGATAAAATGAATATCAATGTGGTTGCCGAAGGTGTTGAAACAAAAGAACAACTTAACTTTCTAGAACAACATAATTGTCGCTATATACAAGGTTATTATTTTAGCAAACCACTACCTTTAGCCGAATTTGAAGCCTTTTTGTCCAAACCTTTATGATGAAAAAATACTTATTAATCGCTAGTTTATTATTTAATACCTCAGTATCCTCTGAACCATTGGAGTGGCCTAGCTATGGCGGTGAGTTGGGACAAAGTCGCTATGTTAATGATGCCAGCATCAACACACAGAATGTCAATCAACTAAAATTAAAATGGATGTTTCAAACAGGCATTGTTGGCTCTTTTGAGAACACCCCCATAGTGAAAGACGGGGTAATGTACGTTACCACACCCTATAACCATCTTTATGCCTTAAATGCACGTAATGGTGAACGCTTATGGCGATATAAACATAAACTGGGCACCACGATTTATTGTTGTGGACCCAATAGCAAAGGGGCTGCTATCGCAGGTAATTTAGTAATCATGGCAACACTGGATGCTATGTTAGTCGCTATTGATAAAGAGACAGGAAAATTAGTCTGGGAAACAACGATTGCAGATTCTGAACAAGGCTATTCCGAAACGGGCGCTCCCATTATTTACCAAGATAAAATTATTATTGGTGTAGCAGGTGCCGAATATGGCATTAGGGGCTTTATTAGTGCTTATGACCTGAAAACAGGCTCACTTATCTGGCGCTGGTTCACAGTTCCAGAACCAGATCAAATTCAGCCTGATGGGACTAAAGGCTGGACTGGGGTGTTTGCTGAGAAAGCCAATGGTATAAATGATTTACATAGAAATATAGCTGCTGAAAAAGAGGCTATTGCCTCTGGAGAGTTTGATAATGCCTGGGAACATGGCGGTGGTTCAAGCTGGATGCCTGTTACCATTGATACAAAAACAGGGATTATTTATGCCACGATAGGAAACCCTGCACCCGATTTAGATGGCTCGCTAAGACCAGGAGATAATCGCTGGACAGCCTCTATGGTTAGCCTGGATAGTCAAACCGGGAAAATGATCTGGGGTTATCAATATATACCCCATGATGTCTGGGATCTGGATGCGGCCTCCCCTCCTATCCTGACCACAGCAAAAAATAAACAAGGCGAAGATGCTGCTGTTGCTGTTCATGCCGGTAAAACAGGCTGGGTTTATGTACATGATTTAAAAACAGGGGATTTAATCAGGCGATCAGACCCTATGGTTGAGCAAAAAAATCTTTTTGCGCGTCCATCTTATGGGCAAGGGACAGAAATGCTGCCTGGTGCAAATGGTGGCGTCAACTGGTCACCCGGTTCTGTAGACCCCCTCACCCATACTGTCTTTTATAGCAATCTACATCAACCCATGCATTATGAAGCCAGGTCAGTACCCTGGCGTAAAGGACGCTTATGGTTAGGCGGTGCATTTAAAGTAATCCCTGGTAAAGAACAATCAGGCAATGTCAGTGCGGTAAATTTAGATACCGGGAAAATTAGCTGGCAATACAAGACGGATCAACCCATGATTGGGGGCACTTTAGCGACAGCTGGTAATTTACTGTTCAGTGGCGAATCTAATGGTTATTTCTTTGCACTGGATTCTCGAACGGGTAAAAAATTATGGCAATTTCAGGCAGGCGCAGGCGTAAATGCCGCACCAATGGCCTATCGAATTGATGGTAAGCTACATATTGCTGTAGCAGCAGGTGGCAATGCACAAATTAATGCGCCCCGTGGTGGAACAGTTGCGGTTTTTAGCATTGAATAATCAACGCATTTTTAGTTATTTTTTATTGCCATTTCTTTTGGCAACGATAAGTGCTTGCTCATCTCCGATAAAGCCCAGTGTTTTTGAACCCAGCTGGATGTCTTATGATAAACAAAAACAACAGGTCAATATTGAATTAGTCGCCGCATGGAATGCAAATAATAATGGTTATAATTTTAACGGCTATTTCCTGGATGATATTACCATAACTGTTCCTGCAGATTGGTTGGTTAATATGACATTAATTAACCTTGATGCTAATGCAGCCCATTCAATATTGATTACAGAACCGTATACAGATGATATACCCGATGAATTAACGGGTGAGTTTGCTGTTTTACACAGGGCTTATACAGATTCAGTCTATGCTAATGAAAGTGCTGAAATGAAATTTAAAGCCAAAGCTGGAGATTACTGGATATTCTGTGGTGTCAAAGGTCATGCTATTAATGGAATGTGGGTCAAGTTTAAAGCAGATAAAAATATTAACACGCCTTTCATAAAAATCCAGCAAACAGCGAATGAAATTCGTTATTGAATAGATGAATAACGTAGGGTGGGCAAAGGTTTTTTCGTCCCCATCTTTTATACCGTAAGATTGATGGTTACAGCCCTGAAGCCCTCCCTTGCTGGGGAGAGGAGAGAATAAAATAAATCCTTTTTTCCTTACGCTTATTCTTTTTGTGTTTAGAAAAAAAGAATAAGAAATTTGCAAAAGAGAATTATTTAAATTCCTTCTCTCGGCAATTGCTCCTGCATCGCTCTCCCTCCCTCTCTCTCCATCAGGAGAGGGAGAGAGAGGGAGGGAGAGCGACTTCAACTTTTCAACACTTAACCATGATATAGCCTTTAAATTAGAAATTAGTTTTATCTAATTTTACTTATAGTCTTATTCGGTGGTATTTCATTGGGTTGATTGATTTGAGTCGACAGAGGAGTTGTTTTTAGTATTGGTATCGCAAGCTGATTGATAAATAAGTCGTAATCCTCTGGTATGTTGGAATTTTTAATGATCACCTCAAGTTCGCCCGATAATTTTGTTGGTAAATTAACGCCAGAACCAGAGTTGAAAATGATAGCTACATTTATACCAGAAGGGTACTTAGCCATGTACGCACCCATTGCACCAGTCTTACCATTTTTTTGCAGACGTCCAGCGGTATTTTTGCTATCCCATCCTAGTGGCTGGTAATCAGCTATGTATGGGAATGGGATACTTTCCATTTCATCGAGCGTGGCAGGCTGAAGAATATCTGAGTGGTTATTGAGGCGGTCGGTTGCGCATAATAGACGGACCAAGTCACGAGCGGAAGTAACCCAGCCACCCGCGGCTGCGCCAGTGTCACCTCTGCCAATACCATATGCTCCGTAGACGCGACTGCCGTCAAAGTTGCTTGAATGATAAGAAGTATGAGAGCGATAGTAGTAGTAGCGCTTTGCATCGCTCGTAGTTAGATCATCGTAATCAGTAAGGGTATTAGTTATATTGAGGCCTAAGGGCATAAATATTTCGTTTTGCATAAAGTCGATATATGGTGTGTCAGTAACTGCTTGAATGAGTAGTCCGCTAACCCCATAACTGTGGTTCGAGTACTTGCGAACTGCCGCAGGGAGTAGAGGAGAAAGATTTGCATTGGGGGGCGTGCTTCCAAGTTGTTTTACATCGAGGACGTATCTGTGAATGTCTTTGTAGGTTAGGTCTTCGTATGAAATATCAAAGTGTTTTGCAGCATTAACAGCCTTATCTGTTGCTTCACGGAAACCAGCGGTATGCGTAAGTAGATGACGTGGCGTGATAGCATGGTAGGCTTCGAGCCAATGTGCTTCCATCCCCATTTGATAAATCCCATCGTTTAAGCCGTCAGTGATACCATTGAGAATGTTTTCCTCAAAGTTAATATCGGCAAACACCCCATTTGCCCCATAGAGAGGCTGATCAAGGGAAAAACTGTTGTTGGGACTATATGAGCCGCCTAGTGATAAGCCAAGGGCCTCGGACATTTCTTTCACTTTCATAACACCAATAGCGGTAAGCACCTTTGATACACTGCCGATTCCTGACCTATGCCATGGTTTCATTTCTATATCAGTTTCGACATTTGCATATCCGTAGGCTTTGGAAAAGACTAACCTACCATCCTTGGAAGCGGCTACTAAAGCACCAGGTAAATTATTCTTCTCAAGGTGATTACTGATGGCTTCATCGAAAATTGTGTTAATGCTGGCGTGGCTATACCCATTGATTTTAGTTTGTCGCTGATACGGTTGGAAGATATACATTGCATTGTCTTCAGCATTGGTACTCTCCCCTACAACACGAATAGTTGGTGATGCAGGTACTGATTGAGCCATCTCAGAATCATATTGTGCGCCTACGGTTAGGTGACCACTTTCAGCTTCTGGATCGTCGGCACTCATGTCGATTACGAAAAATCGGTTGGATGTTTCTTCAAGGACAAGCGCGGTGTGTGTATTAAATTGTCCTTTTTTATTGTGACCAGAGTTGATTATCCAAGCTTGGCGATGGGGCGCTGAACCGTAGATGAAATAGTATATGTCGTTGCCTAGATTGTTTGAGATAAATCGTCCCCAATAATATGCAATCGTATTGTTCGGTAAATCGGAGTGAGGCAGTGTGAATGACTTTTTGTCGCTAGAGCCGGGAAGCAATTCATTATTGTTAGGTATATATAGTGTGTTATCTATATTTTCTGGAGCTAAATCCATAGTGCCAGTTGTTGTAAGCAGATGCTCCGGTTCAGTAGATGTATCTAAGGGGCTGATAAGAGAGGTTTGAAATACTGTATTTGACACTGAGATATCAAAGGTCAGCAGTCCATTTTTACTAACACAAAATCTATCGAAAGGCATGCCATAGAAATTGAATGAGAAAGGAAGATTGATGATATTTGACCACTGATCATTTAAGCTTCCTCCTGCTTCGGAATGATGAATCTTGTAGCCTGATGACATATCATCGTCAGCAATATTACCACGTAATAGTTCGACTCCCTCAGTAGACATGGCTGGTTCAAGACCTACACTTACATAGGTCCAGTCTGTTTCGGTATTACTGGTAAGAACTCCATCAAAGGCTTGTACTGACATAGCAAACAAGATTGATCCCATAAATACAGGTAAAATGGTAAAAGGTTTCATATTATATTCTCCGATTATTGCTGATTAATTCAGTGAGTTTATAAATCAAAGTGTTTAGATTATTACTGTTGTCTTAATTAAAATTTGGGTTGCTGAATTAAGAGCTCATCCAATATATTTCATCTTTACATTGCAAGGGTTCAAGCGAGCGACTTGAAATTTAAAACCATCTTTTCACCCAAAAACCAAACTGACAGCCCTTCTTATTGCGTTAAGCGGTAATCGATTTAGAAGTGGCTCGTCCAAAACCTAATAGTCCTGTAAAAGCCGATATGAATAACCAAGCTGAGGCCGGTATTGGAACGGGTTGTAATTGCCAGGTTCCTACATTATTTTCGTTAGCAAAATTACCAAGAAAGTTAATAGTTGCTGTATCAACAGGACATGGAGCTGCAAAACAGGATACAGAGCCTGTGGTTAATGAGCCGTTAAAGGAAATGTCGAGAGGTGTTATTGTTCCTACAGAGAGATAATCAAATGTCCAGTCTACGATAATGCCATTTGTAGCTGTGAACATTGCAATAGCTAGCTCAGAAACACCTTGCAAGGTTGAACTTCCTGAGAAATTGGCCGCATCTTCAATGCTTGTCCCGTTATTAAAGATATAGCTGATATTTGAGACGTTTTCGGTAGTGAATGCAACCGTGAAATTTGCTGCATCTAGTATATTCGTGTCAAACAATGTAATCGTACCCGTTCCACCACTCCCAACCCAGTCATAGTTAATTGTTGTCGCATTTACCGAGGTAGAAAACACTAGAACTGATAGTGATGTGCTTAGGTAACAAAACCATTTTACGAAATTCATTATAAATCTCCTTATTAAATTATTATCAGAAATCAACATGCTAGTTATTGGTTGGATAATATTATTTTGGAATTCTTATATTCCAATCATTGACTGTACAACCGTGAAGAATTTCAAAAGTAACAAACCAATCTTTTTTAACGCTCAAAAATTCTAGCGTTAGGTTTGGTGTATTCCACGTATTACATTGATCCACCCACAACATCCCAAATAAGACACTCAGGTTCGATGACCTCCTGCCCACCCACAATAGATACACCACCAATAGACACTTCTACAGATGAAAATTCTCGTGGAATATCAAGCAGCGAAATTTCTCTTTTAAAGTATGTTGTTGCTTTAAACGCTGCCAGTTTAAAATTACCTTTTTTTGCAGTGTGCCCCAAGGTAGCACCTAAAGTAATGCTCAAGGCCTGATTGGAACTAGTGACTTCAACCCTTGCTCGCTTGTCAATAATGTTCAAGCCACTGCTTAGAGTCATTTTACATTTAGCTTTTTGCTGATAAATATCACCACGAGAATCAAGCTCACAAGATCCCTTGATTGTTTCACCTTTAAAAGGCCCATCAAGCACTTGCCCTTTATATAATAAAATGACAACAAACTCAGATGCTTGGACCGGCGGCGTTAAGGTTAAAATAAAAACACTTAATAACATGCTAATGAAGGGTTTGATTTTCATGGTTATCTCCTGATAATAGTTTTATAAATTATAGATTCCGGTTGACCATAACTGTACGGGCAGAATGAATAGCCAATTTAGTAAAAAATAAATCCCGCTGCTTTACTCGAAGTTTTAAATATTTCCTCAGATGAACAAGAGCTTGTCTGTATAAAGGCTTAGCAGCAGTAGAATGTAAACAACCTTCGGGTAATACTTTGTACTACTTAAATTTTGGATTCATCATTTTCTACTGTCTTCAATAATGCATCAGGAAATCACTTGATTTATAGTGTATTGCTTAAAAAATGAAGCTGCTTGTTGGAAAAATGAATTATTGATGATGAATTATGAAATTAAGTTTGTGCGATAAGTTTTTTATTACCCGCTATGAACTGATCACAGTTTGCATCCTATTCGGGTTTCAAGATACGGCGTAAACATTTCCATATGGCCTTGACGGCAGAATCCTTGCTGCTAACAGTCTTGAAAACCAAACAAGAAACAAGCTTGAACTTTCTGTAGTAAGTTCATAGTCATGTTGATTTATTGTGGGTATAGTAAGTTTAGAGAGATGGAAGAATATAAATAAAATTTATAACTGTATGTTTTTCAGATGAATAATTACTCTTTAAGTAAAGGTTGTACAAGATCTAGTCGAGAACATTGCATAATGATACCGCCCCATTAGAATGGGGCGGTTAAAGGGACTAATCAAAACTTACTAGGGTATAGGTTATAGCCCTGAAGGACCTGGAGGTGATCCGAAGTTATTTCTAAGGATATTCAAATCCAATGCATTTACAATGTTGTCACCATTGAAGTCGGCATCCGCATCATTTGTGCCAAAATTATTACGGAATAGATTCAAATCTAAGGCATTAACTATATTGTCATTATTCAGGTCGCTGTCGCAAATATTTCCAAATGTGTCAGCATTGGTATCTCTTTGATCAGCATTAGGCACATTGATACAGTTGTCACGAGAGTCAATAATTCCATCGCCATCAGCATCTGGACCATATTCAATATTATCACTCACTGGGATTGAAATACGACCAGCATTATCTCGATATTGAACAAAAGCAGTTTTGTTAGCAAATGTTGCATTGCCGCCAAAACTGCTTAGATTCCAATTGGTTTTTAGTGTGGAATAGTTTTCCCAGACACTCCAGCTCACACCATCATTTGAAAAACGCATAGCGGAAATCCCATTGTCATCTGTAGCGATTAGATTCAGGGTAACAATCAACGATGTGGTTGTAGTGGCATTATTATTAATTTGGATACTGCCAATAGGGACTGTCGTGTCATACAGCACACTATCATCACCAATGCCATTACTAAAGGATGGGAATGGGCGTAAATTTTGGGCATTGTCTTTAGGGCGTGCAAACAAGTAATAACGACCATCCCCCCCACTCGGTGTCCAGGAAAAATTGCCACTTAAGGCATTACTAGACTGTCCAGTATAGATCCAGCCAGTAGTTCCTTCTTTACGGTGCCAAAAATCAACAAAGGATAATCCAGAACTTGGGTTAGGATCAGTTACTTGAAAACTGCTAGTCACACTGCCGCCAAAATCAATAGTTGGTGCATTGAGTATTGCTGTGGGTGTTTTGGTATCCAGAAAGGTGCTACATTCAGCACTCGTAGGGAATGGTTCACCAGTACCTCCCTTATCAAATCCACGGATAGCAAATTGGTACAGGCCATCACCTGAGTTTGCAGCAAAGCTGGAGTTTTCTATACCGCCTGTAGTATTTTTGAAAAGCAAAGTAAAAATGTAATTTGCGGAACCAGGCACTCTGACATAGATCAGCCCTCGATCTGGCCCAGTTTGCGTATCAGCAACCTGCCAGTTAATAGAGAGAGGGGAACTGTTGGTATATGTTCCCGATGTCCCTCCAGTAAAAGTACACTGTGTCCCTGGAGGGGTACGTTCAACATTTAAGTTTAATGTACCAGAACCATGATATGTTTCAGCATAACTATTGGATTGGCCAGCAAAAGGTATCGACAAGATCCCTGCTGGTGGGCCAGTAGTTGTTAGCGTATACGTTACTAGCTTCTTATTTTTAGCAGGAATGCTAGGAATGGTTTTGGCTACACCACCGTCACCTGAAACAAAACTGACATTACTCATGGTAACGGAATTGGAGTGTGCTGCAACGTCTCCATTGTTAAAGAATCCAATTTCAACATCAAACGTTTGAAATGGCCCTACCCAGGGTGGCATGACGAGAGAACTCTCCGTCACCCATAAGTCAGGAGGATTAGCACGAGTAAAATTTTCTTCTGTTGCTAAGGCGTAACGTTCATATGTGGTACCCGCTACATTTGTACTAAAGGCATAAACCTTGATGACAGTTTCACCTGACGTTGATGGAGCAACCTGGTGTACATTGTCATTTCCATCAAGATCAAAATCAAGTTGAGCCCCTGTTGTTTCTCTATAAAGGCGCATATTGATATCAGTCAGTGCACGTTGATTAGTAGAAGGTGTCCCAGCATTATAGGTACCCGCTCGCTTTTCCCAAACCAACGTGGCTTTTTCACTGGATCCCATAAAACCTTTATAAAGTTTGTAGTCATCCGGCGTATTATTGTCATTTCTCCCAAGTACTCTGTCCTGAGTCGATGAACCGAAATAATCCAAACGATTAAAACGGGCTTCAGACATGTCCAGATATCCCCAACCATAAGATTTATCCCAGTGGGAGCCATCAACTGGTCCATCATCTGATGTAGTGGAAGTATTATTACTGCTCCAGGCATCAGCGGTATTAATCAGTACCGCTTTTTGTGCAGGTGGCCAGTTTACGCCAGCATCTTCCATTAACAATATGGCCCCAGCCACATGAGGTGCCGCCATACTGGTGCCGGAGCAATTAATATAGGGAGCAGAACTTGAAGATGTGCATAACCCCATAGGGCCAGTGCCATCCCAACGAGAATGTGTAGACAATATACTTGTACCCGGCGCTGTTATATCTGGTTTTTTTCGATTACCCGCCGTCGGGCCAACACTAGAACTATTATTACGTACATCATCCGTTCGAGTCGTCGTGTTTTGATCAGCCATATTTGCTACAGCCATTAAATTATAGGCCGGTGTTGGATGAGTGACTGTTGGGGAAGAGCTGGTCCAACCCTTGTTACCGGCAGCAGTGATAACCATAACATCGAATGTTTCAATCAATGCGTCATAAAAGCTGTCATTTGCATTATAGTCTGTAATAGCTGTTCCATAGCTTGCACTATGATTAATCACTTCTGGTTTTTGACCAGACTTAGTCACCATCCAGTCCATATTAGCCATCGTTGTTGATTGGCCACCAAAATTTGCCCATATAACTGTTTCAGTACTAGGCGCCATTCCTCGATAAGTCGAATTTCTTCCAACAGCAATACCGGTAACATGGGTTCCATGTCCATCAATAACAGTACTTCCAGCTTTGCCATCAAATATTACATCGCCACAGGTTTCATAGGCGTCACCATTAAATCCAGGGTGATCAGTTCTAACACCTGAATCAACCACACCAAAATCAAAAGCACAACCAGCATCAGCATTAGTCCACCAGACATTCGATGAATTATTGGATATATTGGACGTTGCTTTAAATACTGTAGGTACGCTGGTATTTGATTCATATTCTACATCTGGGTCTAGAAAAACTGACTTTACTAAAGGGTAGGCTGCAAGCCTACTTATCTGGTCACCTGGTAGTGTGATTGCCAATATATTGCTACTCATAATATATTGATTGACAACGCCCCCTAATTTTAAAACAAACACGGACATTTCATTTTTTGTCAGCTTGGAACGTACTTGTATTTTGGCAGCAATGTTTGTCCTCAGATCATCTTTACTTTTATCAATTTGTTGTTTCAGCCGATGAGCATCAGCCATATCTTGTTTGCTCATGGGTAAATTAATTGTTTTTGAATGAAGCTGTTCAGCCTGCTCATCAAATGACTGGATAGGCATATATTTGGCGTTGATATCGCGCAATTGTTCACTCAAGCCTTCGATTTCAATAGTATGTTGATTCTGAACCTTTGCTATCTGAACATCTGCAGATTTTGCGACCGAAGCATTACTATTTTCTCGAAGATTTAGGTGAACGATAAGATTAATATCTGTTGTATCGGCAAGGTGCTGTATTAAAATGGGTTCTATTTTACTGGATACAGAAGCACCTGATTTTGTGAAACTATTGCCTGGTTCCTTCAAAACACCCATGTCTTGAGCGGAATAAGCCACACTATCTTCACCAACATGAAAAACACCCTTATTATCTGCGACAAGATTTGCGGAGATCGTGGCTAAACTGATTAATAAAAAACAGTTTGTAAGTTGTTTACAGGCTAGATTATGCCTTTTTTTTATGTTTGTATTCATAATAACTCCCTATTAATAACACGATATTTTGTGTGTATTAATGTTTAAGGAATGTAAAATCAAAAAACACTTGATAAAGAGTGAATTAGGCCGTTTGATGCCCACTCATCTTATAAAAACAAAATCAATCGCCTACGATTTTGTTATTCAAGAATTGAATAAGGTGTTTTACTCAAAAACCGAAATTCATATTTCGAGCAGCAAGTGCACCATTAAAGATCTGAAATAAATGATTTAGCACATCCCTGTGACTAAATAGACATGGCTCCATCATTCACTCATGCCCGCCGACGATTGAAAAAACTCAAAGAAGCAATCGCTGTAAATGCAAACCAAATACCTGCCGGTAAAGGGACAACAGCAGTACCAACATTGATCACTCCTGTCTCATAGTCAGGGCTGTTTATAGCATCTATACTGTCCAACCAAAGCCAGGCATTATTAGTGGAGTCAGTTAATGTTAATGTACTGCTGCCAATATTGCCTAATGCCGCAAAATTCAGTGTCACTAGCTGGATGTTATCTCCATTCACTCCCGTTGGGTTAAAGCCAAAAAAAGTACCGCCTAGGCCAGTTACAGAACCTGCAGTATTATCAATGACATGATTTGCGGTGATATTTGAGGTGCTAAAATTCCAGACAGTTCCATCTACATCAGCAGAGACTAAATTAAATAAACCAGCGTTAGTCCAGTTTAGATTTAGGCCAAACCCGACAATATCAACAAAATTATCACCTATAAGATCAATGGAAAATAAAGAATTTAACCCGACATTTTCAGGGCTTGTGTCAAAGGAAACTATCGAAGCATTGGCTTGACTTCCTAGCGACGTTATAACAACAAAACATACAAGAACAATTGGTTTTACTACATTAATAAATGATTTCATAAACTACTCCGCCTAAACTGTTATGGTTAAAATAAAAGCACTCAATAGTATGCTAATGAATTGTTTGATTTTCATGGTTATCTCCTGTTAATGGTTTTATCAATTATTGATTTCGGTTGATCATAACTGTACGAACAAACTGAAGAGCCGCTTTAGCAGAAGTTAATTTCCACTGCTTTGACCAGGGGTTTAAATATTGCCTCAGATGGACAAGTGCATACCTGTATAAAATTAAAAGACGTAGTTAGAAAGGTTGAATCATTCAGGAAAAAAAGCATTTTTCAATCTAGTTCGTCCCTCTTTGATTCACTTAACTAGCCCATTTAACTCTCGCTGATTCTTTAGTTTTCTTATTTTTATTTTTCGGCATTTATCACGTATAAATTTGAGATTATCAAGATGAAAAAAAGCGTTTATGGTTTCATCAAAGTTGATAACGGCTCGGCGAATTGGTGTGCCAGTGTATATAAATCTACCCTCTGTAAAGGTAAGCAATGGCATCGTACTGACTTCAAACTGGCCAATCGACTTAAGGCTCTTATCGAAGAGTTCGACTGTCGCTGCGGCAGTAAATGTCTGGGCATTCCGATACGATATTCCAAATTCCAGTAAAGGGGTGGGGGAGGAGAAATCAAGCGTCAGCGTTCCATTAGTATGTCCGTCCAAATAAGGTTGCTTAAGAAACGTCGCATTTATAGGCCCTGAAACGCCATGATAATTGGAGAATGTTCCATCATATCCGAAGGTCAACCCCTGAATTGTCAAACCATTTACCGATTGCTCGGGAAGTTCATCAAACGTCAATGCTACTAAATCTGCATAAACGGTTGAGCTGGTTAATATGGTAAATAATATGACAATGGCACGGTGAGTAATTAATTTCATTAGTGAATCCCTCGTTTATTGTTACGATTTAGTATCCAACTCTAATACGGCCTTATTAAGAAACGGTGTTAGACTCTAATTCTATTGACTAGACTTCTACCAAATGACTTATGGCTCCGAGTCGTTAAAATATCCAGTGAGCGGGACGAAACGGAGCATATACAAGTATCTCCAGAACCGTTACAAGTCAGAGTTCCACGCCCATTTGCGCATGCTGTTGCTAAACTGTCACAAGCACCATCAGTACACCACGGTCTACCATCTGGAAGTTGTCCAGAACCACTGGGCAAAATAGCAGCAGATTGTTGAGTTCCCCAGTTCTTAATTAAATTTCGACAGGAAACAGTTATAACTTGATTTCTATCTATAGCTTGTGATTGATTTGGTAATTTCATTTTGTATTCTCCAATACTATGGTGGCTTTTCTTGATTCAGCAACACAACCTGATGATCAAAAAATTAACATTATTTGATTAAAAATCGAGATAATATTCAAATTATTTTTAACTTAAGCTGAAAATTACTGTTCATTAATAGTCTATTGCTGATCGTATCTATGTTAGTGAATTCAAAGAGCCAGAGTTGTTTTATCCTGAAATGGTTTTTAATAAATAAAGTGTATAAAAATACAAGGGATAATTAATATCTCTGACTCTTCTCTTTGTTTAAATCAAGATGAAATCGTTTGGCATCTTCGTACGGTTCCATTTCGCCTATACCAACAGGTAGTTGTCGACAATGGAACCATTTCTGGTTCTTCTGGTTCTATCGCTCTAATATTAAATTGTTGCGGATGGACTTGACCATTCTTGAGGAATGATATTTGGCGTCTTCTTTCAACTGATTGGGATTGATTGGGAATGTTCATATTTCATCTCCTGTATTAATTGTACTACCTCAAAAACCAAGAACGTACCGACCCAACCATAACGGGTACCACATCACTAACATCAACAGTGAATCGATAAACCTTTCTGGCTTGTTCAAATACTTTCATGGGGTTAAAAAAAGTTAACTTTACATCCCAGCAATCGGAATCAAGTCGGCAGATGGGACTTCTTTCCACCTCAATGGTATCAAGTTGCATTTCTGCCTGAATGGCATCCACGAAAACTGATGTGACTTGAAAAGCGTTAGTTGCTGCGTAATTAATTGCTCGCTCTTGCGGTGTCGACCCCAGATTACGTAAATCTTCATAGACACGTTGTAGAAAGTTAGTAACAGGTTCCGCTTTGCAAATGTAGTCATCTTTTTTTTCTTGTTTCTCTTTTTCTGCTGGAGGTTTACCGCAGACAGATTCAATTAAGGCCTTATTATTCCAGCTGTACATTCCACGAAGGTCTGGCCAAATTATAGGTACCACTTGACCACTAGATAACTGTGAACTTCCTTCAATATAACCCGGTATTGAGACCCGCTCGATTTCTCCTCGAGTTTGCTCATCTAAAAACTCGCAAAGTCGTTGGCAAATCATCTGGGCAAAAGCACCGTGTGCCTGTATTGCATAGATGGGCGTGGCATCAAGATTAAGTGTCCATAGAATTGCCGAACCCTCCCAAGGATTTTTTTTACAATAGGCTAGTAGCTGGTTTGGGTCATTTGGATTTGCTGGTGCATCCATATGCTGCATTATTGAATCACGCCGGGCTTCTGTTTCAAAGTCAAACCCTAATTGTCCTAAAGCAAAAACCAACTGCAATGGTGCATTTTCGCTAGCACTGGCACAGGTCTCACACACAGCGGCTTTTATACTACCGGCATCGTGCTGCTCATGATTTATTGGAATCTCCTGCTTTGGGGGACTTTCAAGGTTGAGAGTCGAGGATACTGATATAGGATTAGAGGCTTTGTCGTCATTACTCAGAGATATTGCCGCTTTAATGTTTGCAAGGGGTACTTGCTCACTAGCTGCTGGCAAGACAGTACTATCAATCACCTGAGATGTGTTTTTTTGTTGTACTTCTGTTGAATCGATCATAGAAACTCCTCCTTTGTTAATTTGAGTCATTGCACGCTGAATATTGAGACGCCCGCCAATAAGACGGCGACACTCTAATGTTGTTTGTTCGTTGCAACCATCCGCACTGTTAAGAATGTATTCACGAATGAGATGGGGGTTAGATAGTTGTCCACGCTTGCGCTGAAGGCTTAAAAGCAAGGCCACAACGCCCGAGACAATTGGGGTTGCATAACTGGTACCACTGTTTGTGGTAATACCTGAACCTGGACTTGCACCCGGAATGTCTTCTCCCAATGCAAGAATGCCTTGAGTCTGGTATTGTTCGCCCCAATTGCTAAACCCCAGCGGTTGACCTTTCGTATTCATCGCACCTACTGCTAATACAGTAGGTAAAGCACTTGGAATATGGAGGCAATCGCAACCGTCATTTCCAACTGCGGCAATAATCAGGACATTATTATCAGCGCAATTTTGAACCGCATCAGCCAAAATAGGGTGGGCAGTACCGGAAGGAGAAAGTTCTCCTCCACTAATATTAATAATGTCAGCACCTTCTTGTACTGCTAGATTAATAGCGCGCGCAAGATCAAGTTGAGAGCAAGGGGCAATTGTGTCATTCATTCCATTATTGAAGATGGGGATAACCAGACCTCTGCAATTAGGGGAAATACCTTTAATTACCCCGTTATGCTGCCCAAAAATAACACTAGTAACATGAGTTCCATGGGCCAAAGCGGGTCCTTTATTTGTCTTAGTTGGCGTAAGAGTTTTGAGTTTTGAAATATTAGCATTTGCCAGACTAGCGTGAGACAGATCTACAGAACCATCTAATATAGCAATACATACCTGAGGATCACCTAAAGTTTGATTCCAAAGTTCTTTAATGCCTAAAGATTTCATATAATTCTCATGTTACTGGTTTTATATATTATTAATTTCGGTTCATTATGACCGTACGAATAGACTGAAGAGCCGCTTCAGCAGAAGTTAATTCCCACTGCTTTAGAAATCAAACCCTGTTGCAGCATTTAAATATTTCCTCAGATAAACTAGAGCTTGTCTGTATAAAAGCTTTGCATCAGTAAAATTTAAACAACCTTCACGAAATACTCTTAAAGCATCTTTAATTTCCGATATAGCCAATCTGACATTCAGGTTTTTATGTTTTTTGACTAGTGTGACGGCATATTTAATTAACTCTATCGCTTGGCGTAGTTTTCAATAGAGTGGTCATAAAGCTAAATACTTTAATATGGGATTCATCACTTTCTACTGTAAACACCGCCCAACAATACATCAGGAAATTGCTTGATTAACAGTGTATTGCTTAAAGAATGAAGTTGCTTGTTAGTAAAATGAATTATTGATGATGAATTATGAAATTAAGTTTTGTAAATGAATTAACTTTGGGCGGATAAGTTATTTATTACCCGCTATGAATGGTATTTATTAATAGATTCCATTCACGATGCTTCATCCTTAATTCATCATCAATATAGTAAGCTTAATACTCAGGCCTAATCTTTTTTGGAAGAATATAAATTAACTTTATAGTTAGACGTTTTTCAGTCACTTAACGAAGTAATGATAATTTATAGCCCATAAACCATATGTTAGTATTGAAAGACTAAATGATTCGTATTGAGGTGTTTATGGTGGCATGTTCAAATGTATTTTCTAGCTTTAACACTACAAGTCTAATAAAGTTGCATATCATGCTATTTTGCTGGCTAGTTTTATATGGCTTCCCTTTAGCTCTGTATGCTGATAATGAGGTTGATCTTAGCGAGATGAGCATAGAAGAATTGATGAACCAAAAGGTAGTTACGGCTTCTAGAACAGAACAAAATTTGTCTGATACAGCCTCCGCTGTGTTTGTTATCAGTCAAAATGATATTCGCCGTTCCGGCGTGAATAGTATCCCTGATGCTTTACGATTAGCCCCCGGCTTGCATGTAGCCAAAATTGATTCCAGTAAATGGGCCGTGACCTCTCGAGGTTTTAACGGACGTTTTGCTAATAACCTATTGGTTTTGATTGACGGTCGAACCTTATCTTCTTCTAATTCAGCAGGTGTATTTTGGGAAACCCAAGATCGTGTTCTGGAGGATATTGAACGCATTGAAGTGATACGTGGTCCTGGTGCCAGTGTTTGGGGTGCTAATGCAGTTAACGGTATTATTAATATAATCACTAAAAACTCTACAGATACTCAAGAGAGTATGGTGTCGCTGATAGGTGGCGATAGAAATGGAATTAGTGCTCGACAAGGCTGGCAATTTGCTGATGAGGGATCTGCTCGTGTCTATGCCAAATTTTTCCGTCAGGATGGCTTAGTCGATGAAAATGGGAACGACGCCAAAGATGATTGGCACATGTCACGGGGAGGTTTCCGTCTAGACTGGGTTGCAAGCAGTCAACATACTTTTATGCTACAGGGTGATGCTTATGGAGGGCAGATAGAGCAACGGCTTAATCTTCCAAGCATTACCTCATCATCAGCAATAAACTCAGTATTAGATACTGCCGATACCCAAGGCGCTAATTTACTAGCACGTTGGGAATACTCTCAATCTCTGGCATCACGTTTGTCAACACAGTTATATTACGAGAATCTTCGCCGTGACGACCGCATTGAAAATGAACAACACAACACCTTTGATTTCGATTTTCAACATGAAATAGCCTTAAATCAAAGTAATGAATTCACCTGGGGTATGGGATATCGTTTTAGTGCTAATGAATTTGCCAAATCTGGATTGGTCAGAATATCACCTAAAAGTCATGATTTGCATTTAGCCAGTGCATTTCTACAAGATAAGCTGACTTTTTTTAATCAACAACTGGAGCTTAGCCTAGGCAGTAAATTTGAATATCACAGTTTTAGTGGTTTTGAATATCTGCCCACAATCCGCATGCTCTGGAAAATCAATGCTCATCAACGTGTTTGGGCAGCAGTTTCGCGTTCAACGCGGGTTCCTTCAATAGCGGAAAGACATGCAGAAATTCCTTTTGCTGCTATTCCACAAATACAAAGTTTTGTAGTACTCCAAGGAAATAAAGATTTTAAGCCTGAAACCGTAATAAGTTATGAGTTAGGTTACCGTTTTTGGTCATCAGATAGGTTTGCTTTTGATCTGGCCGTTTTTTATAACAAATATGATGATTTGATTTTTACAGAACTTGCCTCTCCTACCGTAGCAGGAAAAATCCCCCTAAAAATCATTAATGGTGAAAAAGCAACGACCTGGGGAACCGAAATCACAGTCAATTGGCATCCTTTTGATTGGGCGCGATTTCAATTTTCAGGTAGTTATTTAAAAATGAATTTTGATCAATTTCAAAGCTCGGCCTTATCTGCTGGTAGTTTCCCCAGTAATGATAAACGAGACCCCGAGATTCAATTTTCTTTTCGAAGTTCTTTTGATCTTACATCGTCTTTAGAGTTTGATTACTGGTTGCGCTATGTTGATGCAATACCTGACATTGAAGTGATTAACGCAAACCAGCAACCCTCCATCAACAGTTATGTTGCAATGGATATTCGGTTAGGCTGGCAACCCCTCAAAGAGTTTCAGTTAGCTATTGGGGCTCGTAACTTCAATGATCCACAACATCTTGAATATTTAAGTGAAATAGCGACCTTTCCTGTACAAGTGCAACGTAACTATTATGTACAGGCAAAGTGGACATTTTAATTGTCTCCATAGCCGTCTTTATTGACTATGAATAAGATAGTTCGGGGGGTTACCAATAAACTGCTGATCTGTCATTTGATCTTGTGTCCATTGTCAGCTCAGGCTTTAGACACTGAAACGAAAGAAGATACCATTAAAGCTATTTATAGTTATAAATTTGGTAAATTTACTGAATGGCCTACATCAAAACTCAACCTCAACTCGATGGGGTTTTGTATATTAGGCACAAATCCTTTTGGACAATCTGCACTTGATGCCATTGAAGGAAAGCCAATAAAAGGAAAAACGCTACACATTAAATTCTTTGCTAGCGGTCTTTTATCAAGCGATGCTTTACCTGAATGCCATATCTTGTTTGTCAGCCAATCTGAAAAACATAGAGTGCAAACTATTATTGATGCACTGCATTATCAATCCATATTAACAGTCAGTGACATTGAAGGGTTTTCTGGCAATGGCGGTATGGTTACTTTAATTAACATAGAAAATCAGATTCGCTTTGAGATTAACCCTGATAACGTAAAGAAAGCAGGGCTTTTAATGAGTTCAAAATTATTAGGGCTTGCTGTTATCAGGCATAATGGTCTAGAGCCTAGCCCATGATAATAAGCATGCGTAACCTAAGCATCAAAGCCAAGCTCATTGTTATGATGACGATTACCACGGGCATTAGTATGCTGTTTATGGCCATCATAATTTCAATTAATGCGGTGCTAGTCAAACACGATTCCATATTGACCGAGTTATCGACTCTGGCAGAAGTCATTGGTTCTCAAAGCACTGGCGCTATAGAATTTGATGACCCAAATACGGCTAGAGAACACTTAAATGCATTGTCGGTAAAGAAAAATATTATCTACGCAGCAATATGGCTGGAGAATGGACAAATATTTGCTGTCTATGTGCCTCATGCAAATTCTTATAATGGCTTACAAGCCCCCCCCAACATGTTCATAAAATTGTTACAGCAATTATCCATGGGGAAATTGGCCGATACCATTAAAATATCCAAAACTATTTATTTTGAGGGACAAAGTATTGGGGAAATTCAAATTGTATCCAGCTTAATGCCATTTTACTTACACCTAATAAATTATTTCAGTAGAGTTAGCATTATCGTTTTAACGTGTTTTATACTGGGTTTAGCTGTAAGTGCTCGCTTGCACAGGTTGATCTCCAGCCCAATTATAAAGCTTAATCGCGCCACAAAAAAAGTGTCGAAAGATAACGCATATTGGGTCAGGATACCGAACCATCGTAATGATGAGCTGGGGAATCTGATTGATAGCTTTAATCATATGCTTGAACAAATCGAGATGCGAAATCAACAATTGGCAGATTATAGCAACCAACTTGAAGCTCAGGTTGAAGAACGTACCGTAGAATTAATACAAGTAAACGAGCGTCGTATTCAATGGCTAGAAAATATGGCTGGGGTTTTGAAACACGAATTGAAAAATTCAACGGTAGGAATTAAAAGCTCTTTGGAATTAATAGAACGTCGCGCGCAAGAATGTTCTATTGATGTTTATCTTAATCGAGCCAAAAAAAGTCTGCATTATATGGCTATTTTGCTGGATAGTATCAGTAATGCCAGTAGTATCGAAGCTACTGTTTATAAAGAATCGCTTTCTCCTCTTAACTTGACAAGCTTTATAAAGTCTCAAGCAGACGAATATCGATCATATTATCCACAATACAAGTTGATTGATCAGTGTGCCCCAAACATCACTATCCTGGGTAATGAAAACCGTTTAAAACAACTACTCGATAAGCTAGTGAGTAATGCATTTGAACATTGCTATTCAAATAGCCCTGTTTTAATTAACGTTTTAAAAAAGGATGGCTGGGTGGAATTGTCTATCATTAACGAAGGCATAAGCCTACCTGCAGATAAAGAGTGCATTTTTGACCTTTTCATATCACTAAGAGATTCAGAACACAAGAAAAGTGATAGTTTAGGACTGGGACTTTATTTAGTACAATTAATAGCAGAATCTCATGGTGGCTCTGTGAAGGCTATAGACCGAAAGGATAAAGAAGGTGCTATTTTTACAGTAAAAATTCCCTTAATAAAAAAATCAAATGCAACGGTATAATCAGTTTTGTTGACTGGGTGTCTGTTGCTGATAAGTATCAACCCATCGATAGCCAATCCCTCTCTCAGTTCTGATACAATTAAAATCGCTGTCGATTTGATTAAATCGGGCACGGATGGATTTAATGTGAGCGGTTATTGTATTGGGTTCCACACAGGTATTAGCTGCACGCATTAGTTTATCATAATGCTTTATCTCTCCTGGATTGCTGACTAACTCATTGAGAATCCAAAACTGAGTCAAACTTAACTCTAATGGACTTTCTTTCCATCTGGCAGATAATAGTGAACAATCAATGGTGAGATAACCATAGTCCTGGCTTTGCTGATTAGGTTTTATCTTTGCAGTTTCAATTTTGCTTAAAGTTTCTATACGATAAAACAAAGCTTCGATACGTACCATAAGATAATTGATGCTGATATCTTTGGTAATATAATCATCGGCTCCTAAACGAATCCCTGAAATTCTATTAAACTCTTCATCCCGCGAGGTTAAAAATATTATAGGTAGTCTGGATGAAAGATGACGTAAATCTGCACATAATTTAAATCCCCCATCGCGTTCTCCATTGAGCCCCACATCTAGAAGAACAATATCTGGCAGAGTCATTTTAAAGTGTTTTAATGCTGCATGCCGATCAGCAAAGGCTGTTACAGTAAACCCCTCATCTGTAAGGATTTCGGTGTAATTCTCACGAATCACATCATCATCTTCAACAAACCCAATATGAATAGTCATTGTAGTAATTCTCCCCGTTTTTTGCTACAGCTCGGTAATATTGAGTACTAACTGCGCAGTTTAATCCATCTTTATAATGATTACGACTATTATGGGGGTTAACATCTGATTTTCCTGGAACTGTAAAACAAAACTATAGCTGATTACGTATGAGTCTCAGCAATTTTAAAACAACAGTAAGAGATAAATAGCTTCTCCATGTGCGTCGTGGTTGATATGGCATTAATAAGCTAGAATTGATTATTCAACTGAGGTTTTCCAGATACGTAGAGACGTAGCATGCTACGTCTCTACAA
>ENA-ORXI01000588-ORXI01000588.1-sediment-metagenome-genome-assembly--contig:-NODE-588-length-30260-cov-24.597687_pt1 | contig 30260 bp, 30 predicted proteins | sample MGYA00237861_ERZ511468 | MGnify/ENA primary metagenome ERZ511468 (study PRJEB26299, sample SAMN06266213) | sediment metagenome | isolation source: Hudson Canyon methane seep mesocosm | place... | reverse complement strand
ATGGATATTATTTGTCCATTTAAATTAATTTCATGAATGCAAAACGGGGCTGATTGAATGAGTGTATATAACCTGCGCTCACTATTTTGTGCCTTTTCTAATTTAGCTTTTAGCAAGTCTATTAATTGATCTTTTTCGTTCATAATTACCTACAATGCCAATACTGATATGCAGTAAAATATACTTCACAACACTTTAAAAAAATTTAAAATATTAGAAGTAAACTGATTTCCTTTTTTAGCTAGCCATCTATAAGAAAGCGCTTACAAACACGTACCTTTTTGTATTATAGGATATTAACTTGATTTTCTATAATAGTCATAATTTTCTGTTCGGTATATAAATAATCCGACAAAGATGTTGATTAAGCCGACAAGATAGAATCAAATACATACTCGCCTTTATATGAATTTGAGACTGCAATCTAAACTAACGGCGAGCACTGCTGCTAATACCCCGTTCGGATATTTACAATATCAACTAACTTACCCTAGTAAAACACATCTGCAGTTATAGTAGGCTATACATATACCCTTAGAAACGGATTTAATCCTTTTTTACTTGCCTAATTTATTAAAAGTTACCGAATGAAATTTATATTTAGAAAGAAATTAATCAATTTAAATCAACTTACCCTAGGTAACATTAGTGCCCTAGTTAGGGAAACTCAAAACGGTATGTATTTCGTGCCTATTAACTTCTTGGTATTACAGGATTAAATCACGTATAGGGTACAGAATAGGTGGGGTAGGTGGTTTTATTGGTGCGAGTGAAATCAACTATAGAATTCGACCAATCGATAGATAAAAAAAAGCCCTAACCGAAGTTAGGGCTTGAATGAATGGTGCCGACTGCCGGAGTCGAACTGGCGACCTACTGATTACAAGTCAACGGCTTGGTCTAGCTAAAGGCACTATTTATGCGGCTTAACCACATGAATAGTAAATTGAAATAGAATAGTCACCCATGTGATTTGTTGTTGAATATTGACATGTTAGCTATTTTTAGAGTGATTTTTTATGTATTGAAAGTATGTCTTCAATAACAGCGAATCCTGTTTCCAAGCGTCCAGCACCTGGACCAATTAATGTAATATCACCTAGTAATTCTGTTGAATAGGTAATAGCATTTGTCGCGCCCTTAATTGATGCTAATGGATGTTCACTCGATACCATCTCAGGTTTAACTGATGCAAAGAACCCATTTTTATGCTTTTCAACTGTTCCAATTAATTTCCAATGCTTATTTAAAGAAGTGGCGTTAGAAATATCATTATTTGTGATATGGCTAATGCCTACACGATCTATATCATCTAATGTAAGAGATAAGTCCATTAAAAGGTTTCCCAGAATAACTATTTTTGCAGCAGCATCATAACCCTCAACATCACCGGTAGGATCTGCTTCAGCATAACCAAGTTCTTGAGCCTGTTTGAGAGCATCTTCATATCCAGCTCCTGAAGACATCTCACCTAATATATAATTTGTCGTGCCATTAAGAATCCCTTGAACTTTTGTTATTCCTGCGGCTAACAACATCTCATTACCTAAATTTATTGAAGGAGTTCCGCTCATTACAGTGCCTTCAATGCCAATTTGAACATTTTTGCTTAATGCTATTTTACGAAGTTCAGGAAAGTGTAAAGCAACGGGCCCTTTATTTGTCATAGAAACATGCATACCATTATTTAATGCCTGTCTAATATGGCTTATTGCTGGTTCTCCTGTTTGAAGATCCGTAAAAGCAAGTTCTACTAGAATATCAGCTCCACTGTTATCAATCGTCTCAGTCGCATTCCAACCACTGATTGGAGCAGGAGTACTTTTTAAATCTCCATGTTTTTCTAGATCAGATAATAAAACTTCAGGGTCCAAACCGTTAGGGTTAGAAATACTGCCTTTATATAGATCACATACAGCTACGATGCTTAAATTAATACCAAACTTTTCTACTAATAGTTTTTTTTTGTCACTAATAATTTTAGTTAGGCCTTGACCAACATTCCCAAAACCGATTATTGCTAATTTATATGTTTTCATTACGTTCTTCCTAAGTTATATATTTAAAATGTTGAATGATTGTTTGATAGCGTTATTTTCGTAAATTAAAACAATAAGTTTTTATGTCTGTCATTTCTTTAACAGCATTCATAACACCCTCTCGACCAACACCTGACCCTTTAACTCCGCCAAATGGCATTGCATCAATTCGATAATCACTGCTGTCATTTATCATTACGCCACCACAATCCATTGAGTCTGCAAGTTCAAAAGCTAATTCAAGATCATTGGTAAATATTCCAGCTTGTAAGCCAAATTCGACATCATTTGCTTGAGTTATTGCTTCTTTTTTATCAGAAAATCGATACAACACAGTTATAGGTCCGAACACTTCTTCTTTGGCAATTAAGCAGTCACTACTTACATTTGCAAAAACAGTAGGTTGAAAAAAGTTTCCCTGTCTTTTTCCACCACACAGTAATGTTGAGTTTTTTTCAAGAGCATCTTGTACCATCGCTTCAACTTTAAGAGCAGCGCGACTATTAATCATTGGGCCCATTTCCGTAGATTCTGATAGTTTGTCTCCCATAGAAATTTTGCTTGCACGAAGACAAAATTCTGAAGCAAACCGATCATATATATCATCTTGAATATAAATTCTTTGAACATGTAAACAGTTTTGGCCTGCGGCCCAAAAAGCACCACTCACACATGCCTCCATTGCCATCTCAATATTTGCATCATTCATTACTATTGCTGGGCAATTACTTCCAAGCTCCATAGACATTTTCTTTAAACCTGCGAGACTTAGAATCCTTTCTCCTACACTTTTTCCTCCAGTAAATGAAACCATATTAATACGAGGATCTGACACGATCATATCGCCTATATCTATTCCATACCCTGTAACTAAATTTAAGATACCCTTAGGTAAATTTGTTTTATTAAATAGTTCTACAAGCAGTTTTGCTACAAGAGGTGTCTCATGGTGAGGCAGAAGGATTACTGAATTTCCTGCCGCTATAGCAGGACCTATTTTATGAGCGACTAAATTTAAAGGGTCATTAAAGGGAGTAATAGCTGCAACAACGCCAAGCGGTATCCTACGATAATACCCAAACCTATTTTCAGAGCCAGATGCTTGATCAAAAGCAATTGTTTCTCCAGTTAAACGCCTTGCTTCTTCCGCGCTGATTCGTATAGTTTCCACGCACCTAGAAACTTCTTTTCGCGCTTCATTAATTGTTTTAATACCTTCACGTGCAATCATTTGAGCGAACAATTCTTTTTGATTACTTAAATTATCGGCAACTTCATTAAGTACAGACATTCGTAAATTTGCAGAAAGTTTTTTAGCTTTTTGAGCCCCTATTACTGCTGCCTCAATAATAGCGTCAACTTCACTTACAGAGTTGTTCACAACTGTACCGACTAAACTACCATCTTCGGGGTTTAATACTTGTATCTGTGGTTGTGAGTTTTTTATATCTATAGTAGTTGGAGGAGACAAACTTTGTATTGTAGGCATGGAGATATTCCTTTTTAATGATTTAGCAAACTGTAGATAGTTTACCTGTCATTTATGGTGTGTATTAGTCTTGATTTTGGAATAAATGATTTTAAATCCTCTGTTTTGAGGGTATATTGATTTAATTGTATCAATAATTGCTAGAGTGTATTGAGTTATGAAATTAAGTAAGCAAGATCTAAAAATATTGGAATTATTGCAAATAGATGTAAAAACTTCAGTTGAGCGCCTTTCCGAAGAAGTAGGATTATCGACGGCAAGTATACAGCGGCACTTAAAGCGCTTAAGAGATAATAAAGTTATTGCTCAGGAAGTAGCGATAATATCGCCTAACGCTGTAAACCAATCAATGACTTTTATTATATCTGTACAACTCAATAGAAATTATAACGATTGTTTCAATTATTTTAAAAAAAAAGTAAAAAACAATAATAATATCCAGCAGTGTTATTACATTACAGGTGAAGCGGATTTCGTACTGATAGTGACAGCAAAAGATATGGAAAATTTTGAAGAATTTACTCAATCATTCTTTTTTAGTGATATTGCTGTTCTTCATTTTAAAACATCTGTTGTTATGGGGCGAACAAAAGTTGGTTTAACATTACCTCTTAATTGTGTAGATATATGAAGTAGCACAAACTAACGGATATCACTGGCGTCAATACCCAGTTCGGAATTTTACACCAGCAGATAATTTACCCTAATTATCACAACACCACTAAAACTGCAGGGCAGGTAATTCCCAATTAATTCAAAGCAACGGATTAAATCCTTTTTGCCCTGCAAAATCACCTATTAAACAAGTTTATTTGGATGAATTTACCCTAATACCCAATTCGCCCTAATGTGATTTATTCAAAATAGGTTGGATATTGTGCCTATCAATAACATGAAATAAATAACAATCTGACGTATACATCACGAATAGTGCGGGGTAGATGAAATATTAGTGCGAGTGAAATTGGCTATAGAATTTTACCAATCGATATATACAAAAAAGCCCTAACCGAAGTTAGGGCTGCTTGCTTCCTACGAAGGAATGGTGCCGACTGCCGGAGTCGAACTGGCGACCTACTGATTACAAGGTATCGGTTTGGTATAGCTAAAGCTACTAGTTATGTGGCTTAACTAAATGAATCATATATTGAAATACAATAATAGCCCTATGATTTATTGACCTGAATGTCTGTTTCTATGGCGCTCTGGGGCACATTTCGCCATAGGTTTTAGATTAATTTAGTACCTGTATTTTGATATTAGCATTAATTTACAAGCATTAGCGTTTCCGACGAACCGGACATTCGCATCAATAGTTTTTGAGGTATACAACTTTTAGCCAATATCACTGAAATACTACGTTGCGGAACTAGTATGAAGGAGCCATAAGGTATTTACCTATTAAAGTCTGAGTCCAAGTCTTTTAACTTGTCGAGTATAAACTTGATAGCTTCTTCTGCTTGAAATGAATTATGGCTAGATGGAACGATTAACCTTTCTTTCGCATATTGATAATTTGCAGAATCATACTTAACGACTCCATCTGTTATCTTGGAGCATTCATCTTTTGATTTGCAATAAGTACCGCCAGAGGAGCCTATTATTGCATAAGATTCCCCTGATAAGGGTAAACTATATAATGTACCCATTAGTGGGTGCCCTGGACGCAGTACCTGTACGCTATTAGGACCATATTTTTCTAATAAAGGTCGCATCTGAGGAGTGATAATATCTGGACTAATATCAGCTAGTAATTGTTTAAATAGTTGAGTGAATTCAGTTGGCAAATTGATCAAAGTCGACCCTAAAGAGCCAATAAGTGTGTTGGCTGTTTCAGATCCTTTTAAGGGAGTGTCCATAAAAAACACTGTGTTATTTTCATAAGCAGGTTTAAATATGAAGATATCTTTAAGCTTAGCATTTTTCTCGCTCAAAACCTCTTCAGGCGTTTTAGTAAAGGTCTCTTGCCAAAGATAATTATCACTCTTAGTCGCTAATAGTTTTGCAATGATCCCACCCATACTATGACCTATTATAACTGCACTTTGGTTAGCCCCATGATTGATGTCTTTTATCAGTTGCTTTAAATTATCTCTTGTTCGCATAGCCGTATAAAAAGGGGGAGGACCTGAAGGATAATAAATGTGATAGATTTGAAATTTTTTCGAAATTTGAGGGGTATTTAAAATAGCCATTGTTAAATAACGCCAAATTAGCGGATCTGAGTTTAATCCATGGATCATAAATAGCGGTATTTTGTGCTTTTCTATTCCACCAATAGCAAATACTCCTCGGCGCTTCTCCGCTTGAGTCGGTAATACGAAGCCTAACCAGCTAAAATCGTCTATATTAGCCTGTTCAATTAAATGCAAAAACGCTGCGCCTGGAGAGTGCTTTAATGAATAAGGCTGGGTTCCAAATGTTATAACCTTATTGCTGTCATTAAATGGAATGGTCTCGACGTTAATATGGTATGTATCACCCTTAACTATTATTTCGCTGACAACAAAACTTGCTGAATTAAAAACACCTTCTAATGGGTAGTATAAATCAAGTCCTTTCGTTGTATTTTCCCGAAAAGTTACAATGGGTACACCTATTTCACCAAAAATATTAGGCTGCAACCGAGATTCAAGAGCATTCATTTCTTTACTATAAACAAATTGACTAGAACCATTTTGGACAACGCTTACTTTAGGTTGACATCCTTGTTGACTTTCTCCCATTTTCAATAAGCTAAATAATGAGTTGTTATAAAGCTGTATTGCATATTTCTTTAAGGGTTTACTCAAATCATGACGAGCTAATAGTTCTGATGAACAATATAGTTGTAATACTAAACCGACATCTGTGGATTTGTTTTGTGATAGGCAATTGTTATGCACCTCAGCTGTTGAAAACAGAGTGAGCTCTTGAAGTAAGGCCTTCCTAGTATCCTTTTCAACATCAGGATTTAATGTTTGCTTGGTGTAAAATCGTGAGGCTGAGCAGCCGGTTACTAAAAAAACAATTAATACAAAATAAGATAGGCGCAAATTTTTTTATAAAAGCCAAAGAAGAATAAAATAATCTACCTATATTTATAGTGAAATGATAGTAATATTTATTAGCCGTAATTTATAGTATCTAACTGGTTTTAGAACATTCTATTAGAACGAATGCAATGTCCTATTCTTAATAATTTTCATCCAAGCAAAAAAAAGTCAATATTCACTGTAACAAAACAACGCCTTACATGAATAGGAAACAGTCTTATGAAGATTAAAAGTTCAATAAAAACACTCATTACTAGCATTGGTTTAACAGCCCTTTTAAGTGCACCTACATTTGCCGGAGAGCCCGCAAAAAGTTTGTTAACACCAGACAATCATACTCTTATTTTGATTGATCATCAGCCACAAATGGCTTTTGCAACTAAGTCTCACGACATCGTCGAATTAAGAAATAATGTGACTGGTTTAGCTAAATCAGCAAAAGCGTTTAAAGTACCAACAATTTTGACAACGGTAGCTGAAAAGTCATTTAGTGGTCCTTTATTTCCAGAAGTTCAGGCGGTGTTTCCAAATCAAACGCCAATTGATCGAACTACTATGAATACTTGGGAAGACAAGCGTGTAACTGACAAGGTGAAAACATTCAAAAAGAATAAAATTGTTATTGCAGCGCTATGGACAGAAGTGTGTGGTGTTGGTCCGGTATTGTCTGCAATTGAAGATGGCTATGATGTTTATTTTGTTACTGATGCCTCTGGTGGCGTCTCTAAAGAAGCGCATGACATGGCCGTTCTTCGTATGATTCAAGCGGGTGCAAAACCAGTTACTTGGTTGCAATACATGCTTGAATTACAACGTGACTGGGCTCGTACTGAAACATATGTAGACGTTACTAATATTGCTAAAGAACATGGTGGTGGATACGGTTTGGGTATTATTTACGCTTCTGAAATGTTCAAAGCTAAAGAAGGACATTAGATACATATTTTAATTTATGCCAAAGGCCACATTAGTGGCCTTTTTTAGGAGCGACTATGAGAGCTTTAAATATTAGTGCCATATTGTTGTTGATAACTTCACTTAGCTGTATAGCGGGTGAAGTGGGTGATGCTGTTCGAGGTAAAGAGCTGTCTGCTTATTGTATGGGGTGTCATGGTGAGTATGGGGTAGCTCCTCGACCTTCAACGCCTAACCTTGCAGGACAAAATAAAGAGTATTTAGAATATGCACTCAAAGCCTATCGAGACGGTACTCGTCAAGGTGGTCTCGCTGTAATTATGCAAGCCAACGCTAGGACACTCTCAGCTCAAAACATCAGTGATTTGGCAATTTTCTTTTCAAGTTTACCGGGAAAAAATTCAACTAAGCCTCTTCAAAAACAGGACTAACATATGAAAAATATTAATAGAGCTGTAATTTACACAATGCTTTCGCTATGGTCATTTCAGGCGTTAAGTGTTGACATGATTGTCCACAACGCAAAAATCAAAACGTTTGAAGGTGAACGTTATTCTAGCTTTGCCATAGATGACGGGGTATTTATCAAACTATCTAACGATGATAGGTCAATACTTGCTTTGCACTCTGATGATACGATAATTATTGATGCCGAAGGAAAACGAATAATACCAGGTATGAACGACTCTCACACTCATGTAGTTAGAGGGGGAAGATTTTATAACTTGGAAACGCGCTGGGAAGGCATCAGTACGCTCTCTGAAGGCTTAAAACTCATTGAAAAGAACGCAAAGGTTACACCCGATGGACACTGGGTAAGAGTGATTGGCGGGTGGAGTCCATATCAGTTTAAAGAGAAACGTTTGCCAACGCCAGACGAGTTAACCAAAGCTGCCCCTAATACTCCTGTTTTTGTGCTTCATTTATACTCTGGTGGTGTTTTAAACGAAAAGGCTTTGGAAGTATTAAACATAGATAAGCACTCAAAAGCCCCGAAAGGTAGTTTCTATGAGAGAGATAAAAGTGGCAAGCCAACAGGTCGACTGGTTGCAGCACCAAATCCAATGATTCTATATAAAACTATCGGTGCGCTGCCACATATGACACCTGAAGAGCAAGTTAACTCCAGTACTAACTATTACAATAAACTACTCAGCTTGGGTATGACAAGTGCGGTTGACGCTGGAGGCGGAGGGCATACGTTCCCTATTAACTACCATGCGTCTACTGCGCTTGCTACAGTAGGCAAACTGCCAATGAGAATATCAAACTTCCTTTTTCCTCAAACACCAGGGGAAGAACTCAACGACTTTATGCAGTGGATGAGCAATTATTCAGATAACCAAAACCTGCATCTACACTTAGACAATGGCTATGTTATTGAAGGTGGTGGTGAATTGCTTGCTTGGAAGGCATCTGATTATGAAAACTTTACGGCGCAACGGCCTGACTTACATGATGATGCAGAAAAAGAACTCGAAACTGTTGTGAGGCTGCATTTGTTAAATTCTTGGCCCTTTAGATTACATGCAACATATGATGAGTCTATTGATCGTATGCTTAACGTGTTTGAAAAGATCAATAAAACACAACCGCTTAATAAAGTACGTTGGATTTTGGATCACGCAGAAACTATTTCAGACAAAAATTTATCTCGAGTAAAAGCATTAGATGGAATGATTGCTGTCCAAGGCAGAATGGCTTTTGCTGGAGAGGATTTTGTGGAGCGATATGGAAAAGCTCAAACAAAACGTACTCCTCCTCTTAAGAAAATGATTGAAATGGGTATTCCTGTTGCATTAGGCACTGACGGTACTAGGGTATCGAGCTTTAATCCCTGGCCAACATATTATTGGGCCGTTTCAGGAAACACAGTAGGAGGCACTAAAATATATGAAAAGGAAAACAGGTTAAATCGACTTAAAGCGTTAGAATTATTTACGGCTGGAAGTGCCTACTTAACAGGCGAAGAATCTGTTAAAGGTCAAATCAAGCTCGGCATGTATGCAGACTTCGCAATACTCGATAGAGATGTTTTAAAAGTAAATGAAGCTGATTTACTAAACACAAAATCATTATTTACAGTGGTAGGTGGAAAAGTTAAATTTGCAGATAAGATGGCCTATCCAACTTTTGCGATTGAACAGCCAAAAGCAATACCTGATTGGTCACCCGTCAACCAATAGCAAGCGTTAAAAATATAACAGTAACAGAGGCTTTGTTGTGGGCTAAATAATGTTTCTAACAAAGTCTCTAGTTAAATTATACCTTTACTCTATGAATACTAAGAATCTATTAGAGTCATTAACTACTTTAGTTCAGATAGAATTAACCAAAAGCCCAAAAAGAGCAGAAGATAATTCATCACTTTCAAAAATAAATCTCTGTCAATTTTCGAATATAGTTTGATGCCTAACCAATTACCAATGAATGCAATCGGGGTAAAAGCGACAGCAATTAAAACCGTATTTATCGTTAATAGGCCTAATGATACTACGCCAATTAATTTTATTATGTTCATAATGGCAAAAAAAGCGGCAGCAGTAGCAACAAATTTGGTTTGCGTTAAGCCTATAGCAGTAAAATAAATAATTAAGGGGGGGCCACCCGCGTGTACTAACGTACTACTAACCCCTGAACTAGCCGACATAAAATAAGCGCCGATACGATTATTAATAAAGGATAGGTGAAGCTGCTTTAAGAGAATGTTTTTAATAGCGAACACTATACAAATTAACGCAATGATATATCGCAGATATTCAGGATTAATATGGTCCATAAGTAAATTGGCAATCACAATACCTAACATTGCACCAGGTATCAGTGAGAATAGTAAAGATGTATCCCATTTTTTCCAGAAGCTCTTAACACTCATTGCATCGGCAATAATTAACAAAGGTAACATAAGCGTTATGGCTTCAATAGCCGTAAATTTCAGCATTAATAGGGGCACGGCGAAAACACCAAGTGCCCCAGCAAAAGCTGACTTTGAAATACCCACCAGTAATACAACCAAAGTAATGAGTAAAACTGCGGATAATTCCATTGAGCTTAATCCTTCTGCATTTATTACACTAATTATTTTTTGGCAGATCAAACCACAATGCTTCAATGCCAGAATCAGCAACTATCTCAAGTGCTTGTTCGGGTTCTACCGAAAAGCCATCACCCGCTGAAAACTTATGATCACCTGCTAACAGTTGGCCTTTGATTATATGTAAATATCCAACACGGTTTTCAGTACTTAAAGTAAAGCGTTTGTTTTTCCTTAATATTAACCGCGACAAGCTAGCATCTTGGTTAATTGACAAAGCTCCATTTTCACCTTTTGGGTTAACTAATGGCGTTAAAGGGCCATTTTGTGTAATATTTTTTTGTTCATAGCTTGGCTTAATGCCTAGCACATTAGGTTGAATCCAAATCTGTAAAAACTTAACTTTTTCTTTATTAGAAGCGTTAAACTCAGAGTGCATTACACCTCGACCTGCACTCATTCGTTGAACATCTCCAGCGGGTACAATATATTTATTACCGGTACTGTCTTCATGCTTTAATGCACCTTCAATCACATAGGAAATAATTTCCATATCACGGTGACCATGCTCACCAAAGCCTTTTCCTGGCATCACCAAGTCGTCATTTATTACACGTAATACGGATACGCCCATATGGTTCTTGTCATAGTAATTGCCAAATGAAAAGCTATGTTTGCTTTGCAACCAACCAAAGTTAGCTTTGCCTCTAGATTCTGATTTTCTGATGTATGTCATAAGTAAACTCCTTCAATTAATCTTAATGAAGCCAGTTTAATATTCTCTTTACCAAAGTAAAATTAGCAATATATGTACGTATTATTCGAATTAAAAGAATGAAAGAATACTACATTAGAGACAAAAAGCATTTATGGGCTTGTTAAATTCATACAAAGCAGTCGAATCTCACCTAAAAAGCTTCTGGCAGCAGGGCCTAAGCGGTCACCATCCTTAAAAGTAAGATAAAGTTGTGTAGAGCGTTTGGTATTTTCTTTAAGTTGTAATGGTTTAAGTAGGCCGTTATCGAGTTGCGTTTCAACTAAATTATACGGCAACCAAGCAAAACCAAGGCCTTTACAAATCATATCAATAGAGCTTTGCATATGACTAACCGTCCACCGTTGGTTCGCTTCTAGCCAGCCTTCGCTTACTTTATCATTACTTTTAATTTGAGAAGAGTCTCTAACAACTATTTGCCGATAGCACTTAAGATCTTCTAATGTTAATTTTCTATCAAGTTTATTTAATGGATGTCCTGGGCTTGCAACGGCAACAAAAGGAATATGACATAAACTTTCACTAAAACCACTACCTAAAGAAATAGGAGATATAGCTATTTCAACATCATCTTGTTCGAGTAGTTCACTCGAACCGCTCAATATTGATTCAATTAGCTCAATTTGTAGTAAAGGAAATTCTGCTGAAACTTTTTCAAGCACCTTATAAAGTAATAAGCGAGGAAAAATTTCATCTACCGCTATTTTTAGTTTGCTTTCGATTCCTTTACTTAAAGTTACTCCAACAGCTTCTACTTTTTTAGCTTCTTCAAGTAAATAGTTGGCTCGCCTTAACATTAACTCTCCGTCTTGTGTTAATACCGTTTTCCGCCCTTCAATCAAAAACAGTTTTACACCTAATGCACCTTCTATTTTACCTACCGCATTGTGAATACTGGATTGGCTTTTATGTACCCCTTGCGATGCTTGGTTAAATCCACCAAACTCAACAACCGCATGAAACATTCGCCATTGCTCTAATGTAATTTTTAGCATCTTCTACTCGCTTAATTAATTTGGGGTTAAGTATTTTGGTGGTCTTCTTCACAAGCACTTTCACGGCAGATATTTAACTTATCTTGCTCTGCTTTATCTTGACTTAATACTAGTTTTAAATCTTCAATTCGTTGTTTAACTGCTACACCGTAGCTATGATCATCACCCCATAAATTAGCTAGTGTGGTTAACGACTCTTCATCATGTTGTGCAAATATTTTTCCTGCGCGACTTGCATCCGCAGAATCATTACCTAGAAGGGTAAGTGCTTCAACACCTAGATTAAGCGCTGAATCAAAGGTTTCTCGTTTAAATGTGGTGACGCCAATATGCATGAGTTGATAGGCATGGCGGCGGTCAACAGCACGTGCTGCAATTTTTAAGTGCGGATAATGCTTTTGTGCAAGTGTTGCTATTTCAAGTACTTTGTCTGCGTCGTCGATGGCAATAACTAATAATTGCGCATCATTTGCCCCGGATGCAGCTAATAGGTCTTGCCGTGCGGCATCACCATAAAACACTTTATTACCAAACCGCCTTAATAGTTCAATTTGGCTTGGACTATGGTCAAGTATTGATAGGTGGTAGCCTTGCGCGGTTAATAAACGACCAATAATTTGACCAAAACGGCCATAGCCGGCAATAATGACATTTTTGGCAGGCTCTATTTGTTCTGGCTCATCAAACGCTTGTTGGTTATTATCCTCACGACTAATAATCTTTTCATAAATCATTAATAGCAAAGGAGCCATGAGCATTGATATAGCGACCACTAAAGTAGTGATTTTGGTTTGTTCAACCGTCAGGATTTGAAGCGAGCTAGTAAGCGATAGCAATACAAAGGCGAACTCCCCACCTTGGGCTAAGGCGAGCGTAAACAGCAGCTTTTGTTTGCTTTTAATATTAAATAATTTAGCAAGGACATATAAAATTAGGGCTTTTGTAATAATTAACCCCATAACAAACATCATTACATGACTAAACTGTGCCTTTAATAATGGAAAATCTATTGAAGCACCAACGGTGATAAAAAATAACCCTAGCAGTAAACCTTTGAACGGTTCAATATCAACCTCTAGCTCATGTCTGAATTCACTTTCAGCTAAGACTACACCAGCTAAAAATGTACCTAATGCGGGTGATAGGCCGATTTTTTGCATAATAACAGCAATAACTATGACTAAAAAAAGCGCAAATAAAGTAAATAACTCACGTAAACGCGTTTCTGCAATATAACGAAATAATGGTGCAGAAATGTATTTACCCGCTAGGATAATTGCAGCGATAGCTGTCAAAGATATCACGACTTGTAAATAAACGGGGTAGTGTTCAATTAAGTTACTATGGCTAGAGGAAACAGTGGTTATTTCATTAAAAGCTAATAAAGGTAGTAAGGCCAAAATAGGAATAACCGCAATGTCTTGAAATAACAAGACTGAAAAGGCACTTTGTCCCGCCTCCTGCTTTATCCACCCCTTTTCAGCTAAGGTTTGCAATACAATTGCGGTTGACGATAAGGCAAGCATTAACCCAATTGCCAATGCTGTTTCCCAGCGTAAGCTAAGAGCAAAATAGCAAACAACGAAAAACAACGAACTTGTCAGTAATACCTGCAATCCGCCTAAACCTACTATTGAATGTCTTAATTTCCATAACCGAGAAGGTTGCAGCTCTAAGCCAACCAAAAACAACATCATCACCACACCAAATTCGGCAAAATGCATGACATCGGTTTGATCTCCTACAAGTTCAAAAGCAAAGGGGCCTATCAGTATCCCTGCGATTAAATAACCGAGCACAGAGCCTAAACCCAAACGTTTTGCTATAGGCACGGCAACAATTGCCGCGGCCAAATAGATAACTGCCATTTCTAACATATTTTTCTCTTGTATTTGATGTTATGGGTGCTTAACTCTATATGTTAAGCTGCAAAAAAGTTAAAGAGGGATAAACTCTTTATCATCCCCTGGAATGCTAGGAAAACGACCATTTTTCCAATCGTCTTTGGCTTGCTCAATTCTTTGCTCACTATATGAGACAAAGTTCCAATGTACATGCGGTACTTGTTCAAACTTCTCTCCACCTAGCATGATAAAGCGGCCGCATTCAATCATAGTAATGTCACTATCAGCTTCGTCTAACAATACAAACTCACCTGCGCCATAGGTAATACCATTCACATCAACTTTGCCACTGATAGGAAATATCGCTGTTTCTTGTGTTGGGTGTGGTTTGATAATTTTACTGTCTTTACTTGCAACCACATCAACATAAAACATAGGTGAATAGCTTTTTACAGGTGAGCTGAGTCCATATGCTTCACCTACAATTAATCGCATCATGACACCTTCAAAAATGCTGTGGGGTAACTCATTTTTTTTAACATGAGTAAAAGATGGCTCAAGCTCTGCCATATGTTCAGGTAAAGCAATCCAACATTGAAGACCACTTATCGCGTGCGGATTTGCCCTAACCTCAAAAGTTTCACGCTCTGAATGAACAATACCTTTACCTGCTGTCATCCAATTAACGTCTCCAGGGTGAATTTCAAGGTTATTTCCAAGTGAATCACGGTGCAAAATACTGCCTTCAAACAGGTAAGTTAATGTTGATAAACCAATGTGAGGGTGTGGTCTGACGTTAATTCCTTGTCCGGCTGGAAATTCATTTGGCCCCATTTGATCAAAGAAAATAAAAGGTCCCACCATACGCTTCTCTTGATGTGGCAATACACGCTTTACATGTAGCCCACCAAGATCGTGCTCAATTGCTTTTAAAACTGTTGCCATACTGAACTCCCTATTGTTTTAATAATCATGAAATTACCTGTGGTAAACATCACCAGTATAAAGTAGTTACAACCCTAACATTTGTTTTAATAAAACAATATCGGTAAAAAGATAACAAACCATTCTGTTTTTAAGAATAAAAGTTGGCGATGTATTACTAAAACCTCAATCATTCTTTTTATAAGAACAAATTATGCTTATTTTACTAATTTTGTTCAGTTAAAAATTATTTGATACTTCCCTCATCACTTTAATACCTAATTCACAAGTTTTCGGAGTTTAGTTATGAACAATGTTTTATTTATAAAATCATCATTAAATGGTGAACAAAGCCAATCAAACAGGTTGGCTCAAAAGTTGGTTTCAAATCTAGCTTCAACTTCTATTGTAGAGCGTGATCTAGCAAAACAGAGCCTTCCACATTTAAGCCAAGTAGAAATGGCAGCTTGGTTGACACAACCAGCAGAGCGCAGTGACGACGAAGTAAAGCTAACGAATGTGTCTGATATGCTAATTGAAGAACTAAACACCAGTGACACGATTGTTATTGGCATGCCTATGTATAACTTTGGTGTTCCTTCAACCTTTAAAGCTTGGGCGGACAGAGTTGCAAGAGCAGGAATAACATTTCGCTACACAGAAAATGGCCCTGTCGGGCTACTTGAGAACAAAAAAGTTATTGTCGTAGCAACACGTGGAGGCATTCATGCTGGCACAGAAAAAGATTCACAAACTCAATTCTTGAAAGACTTTTTCTCATTTATCGGCATTGATGACATTTCATTTATTTATGCAGAAGGCCTCAATATGCAGGGAAGTGAACTAAGAATTGAGGAAGCACAAGAAACAATAGCAAACATCACCCAGTAGAAAGCTTCACTAATTATAAAATTAACTTATTACACAACTTATTAATAAATATCGAGGATAAGAATATGAAAGCATTACTAAAAAAATTGACAGAAACAGAGTCAGGCTACGCTCCTTTAGCATTAAGGATTCCCATTGGCATTATTTTTATGGCACATGGCGCACAAAAGCTATTTGGCTGGTTTGGCGGATATGGGCTTGAAGGAACTGGCGGTTGGATGGAGTCAATTGGGCTTGCACCTGGATTTATTATGGCGCTAATGGCAGGTAGTGCAGAGTTCTTCGGTGGACTGTTTATTTTACTTGGTTTACTAACACGTCCAGCGGCAATAGCTCTTTCGTTTACTATGATAGTGGCTATATTTTCTGTTCATTTCGAAAAAGGCCTATTTATGTCAAATAATGGTTATGAATTTGGTCTGGCTCTATTAGCAGCAAGTGTCTCTTTGGCATTCTCTGGCGCAGGAAAACTTGCCGTAGATAATGCATTAGTCAAAAAATTAGCTTAAGTATTCGGCTATATAGCTTCACCTTTGAGTATGTCTAGATAACCCAAAGGTGAATATTTTTAAGATCTAAAATGGGAGGCACACTCAAAAATTTTCCTGTGTATGAAACAGGTTTATATATTTTATAATATTTGGGCTTGAATACTCATTTGGAATTTGTTGTCAGGGGTTGGGGTAATGACCGCTTCAGGTACCAGACTGTTATAAATGGTAATAATGAACATTCACCTCTATTTCACTCTGGGGGCGAAAGCGTCTTAGAGTATATAAACTAATATCAGCTAATCAGAGTAACGGATTCTAAAGTAGCTACTTGGTTGTGTGGTCAGTGAACGATATTAGTTTTATGCATCAAAATTTACCCTAGCTAGTCAGAGTATCTGATTTAGTATCCTTTTGTTAGACGTATAAATATGGGTGCTCAAGCTAGGTAACACTAATTTTGGCACCAAGACCCTATTTCTAGCAGTAAATTAGGTGGTTTTTGATTTATAAACCTAGGGCTTTACGTGTTAATACTAAGCCTTTACATTTACGCTTTGATTCAGGACAAAACAATCCCGTTGTTTCTTCAAATAACCCGGTAGCAATTAATTGATTTACAACTTTGCTATCAGCTTGTTTCATATCTTTATTTACGCCATCTAATTGTCTAATCCAAGCATCTAAGGTTTTAAATTTTGACATGGAATTCCAAACAACGCTTTGCTGCCCTTGGATAATATAATTATCTTTATTGCTAACTTTAATATGATCTACAAGATCTGTTTCATTGAAACTACCACCAAAAGATAACTCGATCATTTTTAATACCAGATAATTATGGGAGCGATAATACTACCAAACAGTGATACTTAACGCATTAAAATTAAAAGGTTACCCATGATTTATCTAATAGAGTACTCGTATACTTGAGTATTCAGGTATTTTTATTAAACAGAAAAATATTACTTTAAGTTTCTATCATTAAATGAAAATAGCCGAGTATGATTTCTATAAATACAGTTATCATTAACTACATAGCTAACAAACATGAAACTTATAGAAATTAAACCTAGAAAACCAACAGCAGCTCGTAAACCACAAAAATCTAAAAAGACAATTAAACCAAAAGTAATAATTGATACTAAAACAGATAAAGCAGATAGTAATTAACATACACTTTTCTTATAGAAAAATTACTAGTTATTGATTAGTAAAGGTAGTTAATAAAATATTCATCTGTTTTATCTGCTATTAGTAATTATTTACTGCTCTATCAAAGCATTGATAACCAATCACCACATGGTCTAATACTTCAATATCAAGGTGTTCAGCTGCTTGTTTGATAGTTTCAGTAAAATGAATATCACTACTGCTTGGTTTAGGATTTCCTGAAGGATGGTTATGCACCAATATTACTGCTGGCGAATTGATTAATATAGCTGAGCGTAATACTTCTGCTGGTCTAAGTGATACAGCGTTTACCGTACCAATAGCAACGGTTTCATAGTTAATGATGGTGTGCTGGTTTGTTAAATTAACAACAATAAAGTGTTCTTTGGTTTTGTTCGATAAAAACTTAAACACCTGATAAACTTTTTCTGGATTATCAAGTGTTTGATTTAAAATATCACAATCTACATCTTTGAAGGTATAGCAAATACTTAGCTCTCGTAATGTTGCCATGACTTAGCTTGTTGTTTTAGCTTTTATTGGACCTGTAACTTTTTTTAACTCAACGTCAAGAAAACCTTGTTTTGTAGCATCTATAATTGTATCAATCACTGTTAACAGTTCGTTTTTACTACCAACATCAATCGTTGGTTTGTTCTTTTGAATTTCTAGCGATTTAGTACCGTATTTTATTTCAAAATAATACTTACTAGCAGATTGATAAAACCAAGGGCGAATACGCTTAGGGCGTTTAACCTTTCTTTTTTCATTGGTTTCATCATCAATAATATAAACATCTTTATAGGCTGTGAATTCAGTGTTTTCTAATAAGCATTGCACCATAGCGCGTTGTTCATTTAGTCGAACAATTAATTTAGCTCGTTTAACTTCGATAGGATTTACAGTTTTAACTTTTGGTTTGGTAATAAAGGTTAATGCTTGTAATGGATTAGCTTTTGTCATGATAACTCCTTAACTATTCGTTAGGGTTACCATCAAAGCAATTAGGTTATTAGACAACAGTAGATTAGATGTAAAAGTACCAGCGCATAACTGGTACTTTTATTGATAGAGTATTACCAAGCGTTTTTATCACCAACGATGCGTTTCCAATCCGCAGAATATTCAGTGCCATTTGGCTTTCCTTTAGGGCCGCACATTGTCATCTTGATTGTTCCATCTTGTTTATCATAATGTAGCGCACTTCGTACTTTTGATTTTTCGGTTGCTGTTTTACAAACTTTAATGAAGTAAGCTGCACAATGTTCATCTTGATAACCCATTTTAGAAGCTAGCTTGATACATTCTGATTGGGTTTTTCCTGCCATCGCACTACAGCTAATCAAAGTGAGTAGCGATGAAGCGATAATATGTTTTAGTCTCATAATTGTTCCTTTTTATACGTTAAATTCCCTTAAAGCATCCAATGAAATAGAGATAAGGAAAACAGTAACTTAACCATAAAAGAAATAACTGACAGGTAAATCCACCAACCCGACATCATCTAGCACAAATCCGACATTGTGATGATTGAAGACTAGTTATCAAATAATTGAGCGATAAATTCGGTAGGTGTAACGTCAAATAATTGCTTAAAGCAGCGTGTAAAGTAATTTGCTGAAGTGAAGCCCACCAAGTCAGCAACATGGGCAATCGGTTTACCATCAATCAGGAGTGGCTTAGCTTTATATAGTCGATAATGACGTATGAACTCAGCGGGTGTTAAATTAAAAATGTGCTTTATTTTACGTTGAAGTTGGCGTTCACTTAAAGCAATTAAGTTTACTAGTTTTCTTACGTTGAATTCACATGAAGCGTAATTCTTTTCAATAATAACATTGAGTTTATCAATAAATTTTTTCACATGCTCAGGCAAATATGGCGCATGAAGAATGCTGTCTACTGGCTGTATCATGTAATTGAAACTTTGGTTGTTATGATAAACAACCATCCTTGTTATTGAAGGTAATGAAAACAGCAATAGCGTAATTGAATTTAGTTCATCTAAGTCAGGATGAATCCGACATAAATGGCGTGAATACCGACATTAGTAAGTACATAACCGGCATGTTTATTTTGTTGTCATTCTGATGTGTTGGTTGGATGGTAAGTGTAGATATTTAAGGGGGGTCTATGCTAGTACCATCACAAATAAATCAATTGTCAGAGCTTGTTAGTCAGGCTGATATTGATGTAAATAATATTGATGCAGTAAACGAATATATTGGTTTATTACTGGAAGATATCGCAGGGTTTGAGTGTATAACTGATGATGACTTAGCAAAGGTGCAAGCTGATGTACTTTCTGCTTTGAAAAAGCGTTAATTTACTTAAAAAACCCTTCCCGCCCTAGCACGTAGTCGTATATTAACGCGCGTGTTTTATTACCTTTAGCGGATATCGAGATCCGTTAACTTTTTTCTCAGTGCCATGTAACGACAGCGGGATCAATTAGTGTAAAATCTGCGTACGTTTCCCCTAGTAGTGCTAGTCAATGAATTACGCTGAAATCATTAATAATACAACTTTGCGTGATGGTGTAATAAAAGCATCTTCATCTCCTTTTAAAGCAGAGTTGCTCCATATAATAGAAGAAACAATAAATTGGTTATCTCAAGAACCTGATTTTTTAGATGATGATTTTATTAACTGGACAACACAATGGTTAGAGCAAATAGGGACAGACCAATTTGAAGTATTACTTCGGAACTATCAGACTGCTATATCAAAATTAGTTAATGCTACTAATAAAAAAGAAGGTAACTTTATTAACAGCAAAACAAGTGAATTGCTCGATGAAGAGTATGTTACTGCTGCAAGCGCTGCCATCTGTTCGCTAAAACTATGTTTGGACATGTTGGAAGAAGGTACTACAGATCATAAATGCTTCGCATCAATTAAGGTGATTTCTAGTCAAGTTCTGTGGCTAGACACAATATTAAAAACATTGATGTATTCAGAATGGCGAAGTGAAAAGGAAACTATTGCACGCAGTAATCATACGGCTATTAATGACTATTTGCTTAAGGCAGCTAAAGATATTCTTGTCACAAATAGAATGTATCACGTTTCACAAGGGCTAATCGCTGAATTGGTTTTTAGTCAATTGAATCTTATTAGTAACTCTTGGCCTGAATACGATATTAAGCTGAATACAATAGCGTTGTTTGACGTTGATAGAACGATTGGTATAGACGGAAACGAAGAAGAACAGGAAGAAGATATCATCCAGCGTCATGAAAGAAGACTTAATAAAAATTATGGAACGTCGGGCTGGAAGCTATACCGTGATGAAGAGCAAGATGTCTATTTATTACTTGTTAACACAACATTAAAAGAGCGACTAATTGATAAAACCAAAGCGATTAACGCATTTAAGAAAGCAATAAGTGAAAGTGATATTTATAAGTCAGTAAAGAGTGTGCTTTCGGTTAAGCGGCAGCAAGCAATAGTCGACTTAACTAGATATGCGAATATGAATTACTGTAATGACAACAAGTTTTTTTATCTTTAATAAAAAATTAACCCTTCTTTGTGAGTAAAGCGCTACTCACAAAAAAAACGCACTGAAAACCCTGATTTAATTAGCTTCGAATTGGTCATGTGACCGCAACTTTTATTTGGAGCAATTAATGAATACAACACATATTCACCCAGCGCAGGACTTTGACAGTCTAGGTAATGCGCTGATTTCACATCACTATATTGAAAATGGTAATAATTCACTTTTACTACCACCTATTACATTTAAACAAGGGCTGTGGGAAAAGCAATCTCGTGAATTTTCAAGTTTGGTACCGGGGTTACAGGGCTTAACAAATAAACATATAAATTGCTTATCATTTAAGCTTCAACATCCAATTTTTGATACTGAATTTGTTTTACTGCCTCGAAATCTATCGAACCCTGTGATTTTTGAAATTAATAGGGAAGATGATGATCTTACAGTTTATGACATTGAAGTCTCTGACTGCACACAGAACGCATGCATTGACGAAGAGCCGGAGTTTCAGCCAATATTGCTCGGAGGTATATTACAGTTATTATTACTTTCGACTAAGTTATCAAATGCAGAAAAGGCAATTGTTACACACATAAGTAATGGCGTTCTGACAGACTCTGACGCATTAGAAACTGATATGTGGGCGTTTGAAAATAAATGTGACTTGCTTACCTTGCTGGCTACTCATCGTATACATGATTTTGATTGGACGTTAGCTATAGCGGTGTCAAGTAACTCAAATTTGTTATTAGGAGACGCTTAAAATGCATTTATCTGACATGTTAATTCACCACGCGCATACTACTCCAACACGTAAGCTAGATACTGTATTGGCTAGTAAAGCGTGGACACCAATAACGCTTAATATGGCTCAACTTTTCCCTGAATTAGCTGATTATACAAAGCATAAAGTTAAAGGACTCGCTATTGAAGTTGATAATGTAAAATGGTGCATACTGCCGCAGCATATGACATCGGCTTGCCTTGTTAAAATTACACGTGAAACCGAGTGTTTTGAATCAACCAATGTAAAGGTCTATGCAGATATTTCTTGCTGTGTAGCTGATGAATACCGTGAAATAAGTAAGTTGTATTTTATGGGATCATTGAATCTGTGCTTGAGATCAAGATTGGTTGCTAGCTCCGGAAAGCTGTTAATGCTTACTTTTGCTAATCGTGCTTTGAGTGCTCGCGATGTGCTTATGGGAAACTTCTATGAGTTCAATGCTCAAACTTTAAACGTCCTGCTAAAACAACATCGTGCATATGATTTTGATTGGACTCTAAAGTTGCCAAGCAACCGTAAGTAAAATATTAGCGTGGGGTTCACCCACGCATTTTCCTAAACATTAATTTTTAATACGTGAAAAACCGTAGGGGATTTTTGCGTCCAAAATTTGGATTTTACTATGCCACACAGATATTCAGAACAAAAAATTCGCTCTGGTTTGTATGCGATACAGCATTACCTAAGAGTTGAAAACTTGCACCATATTAATTTAGAAAAACTAGTTAAAACTGCACTCAAATCTCCTGATCTAACCGAAGCATTTCACTCAATTTTATATCGTTTATCACAACTACTTACGGCCAATGCTAAAGGTCTTAATAATGAACTAGTACGTATTCGTCACATCGGAAGGTTACGTCTCAACCAGCCTTTGTATTTACCGACGCCTAGAGAACTTAAAGGTGCAGGATATAAAACCGAAGAAATCAATCACCGCATTACCGCTGGCGGATATATCCGTAGAAGATAAGGAGAAGGAACATGAACAAAACACTCGTTGCAACACTGTTTGATAGCGTCTTTGACAAGGCAAAAAAAACTAGTCAAATAGAATTAACACTACCAGAGTTATATGAACAATATTTTAAGCAACCAGATGTCCGCTGTAATAAAGAAGGTGCTGCTATTTGTATGGCTGAATTCGCTTACAGCGAAGCCGATGGCGAGAGCAGAGCCTCTCGCCAAGGGGCTAACATAATATCAGTTTCAGCGCTTTGCTTTGATTTTGATGGTGGTGCTAATAAAGCACAAATTGATGAAATTTTTGCATCATATGCTTGTATTCGCCACACAACGTTTAGTCACGGTAGAGCTATTGCTAATAGTAAAGACAAAGAACAGAGCATGGAAGAGCGATATCGGGTTATTGTGCCGCTTAAAGAGCCTGTTAATCCCGACGTTGTTAGAGCTAAGTCGCAAGCATTACGTGAACACTTTAAGGGATTAGATAGTTGTTCCTTTGATATTGCTAGGCCATTCTACTTATATGCTTGTCATCCTGATAGAGAGCAATATGCATATAGTGATTATCAAAACGGTGATAGTTTAGATTTAGATGATTTTGAATCAACAGCAGTTGTAGAAACTGTAAAAGAGCAACAAAAAATAACGAATGATACATCGCATCAACCATTACCTGCATATTTACGTCACTTGATTAAGTATCATCTTATGTCTCTAGGTAAGTCACTTAAATATGGCGAATATTTTAGGTTGTGTGCTGCCATGATAAACGCTGGTTTTTCATTAACCGATTGGCTTGATGTGTCAAAGGCAGTTAAGGCGAGTAAGTCACCCATAGAAGCAAGAAAGCAGTGGCAATATGCTCAAAAGCTAACTGATATTTCACCACAGTTTTTAACAACATTACTTCGTAAGCATGGTAAAAACATTGATGTTGCTGGTGCAAGTAACCTTAGCTCTTCCAAAATTAAATTAATTGAGCAAGAAATTACATCCATTGAACGAAGTATTGAATTTATTAATGATCAGGAATCACTCCCAGAAGCTGAAAAAATAACGCTGATTAAAGAAAAAGAGCAACAAAAAGCGAATAAAGTTAAATCGCTTAATGACGCTAAAGATGATGCAGAAGCTAAAAATGAAGCATTTATACTCGATTTATTAAATCGTCGAGATTTGTATTATGTGCAAGATGAAGATTTAATATTTGAATATAAGCGTAATACGGGCGAGTGGTTAAAACATAAGCCCACTTCTTTACCTAAGCGAGAGCCTTTTTTACAAGGCAAAGGAGCAACGAAACGATTATATGAAATTTTTGAACAAACAGGGCGTAACTTAGACAATACGTCATTTTCACCGCTCGCATTACCTAGCTATACCTTAAACCAGTTTCGTAAGGAGCACTGGCTACAGCCACTAACAGGCGAATATCATGAAGTCTTTGATATTTTGCTTAATTCGCTAGGTGACTTAAAAGAAGAAAATATACTGCACTTAAAGCAAGTTATCGCGTGGAAATACTTATTTCCTTATGATTATCGATTACCAGCTATTGCCAACTTTGGTGGTGGTGGAACGGGAAAAACTCTATTTATTGATATTTTACTCGCCGCTATATTTGGACAGCATCAAGTACACTCTGAGAAAGAAGACAGTAGTAAAGATTTTAACGGCTTGTACGAAGGTAAAATGGTGGTGTTGCGAGATGAGTCAAATTTTGATGACATCGATATGGAAAAGCTTAAAGCAGTGCTTGATAAAGCGAGTTTAAATGTAAATCCTAAGTTTGGTAAAGAGAAGGTGGTTTATAACACCGCGCTTTACTTTATTGCTGGTAACAATTCGTCAGGGCCAATTAAACTTTGTAGAAGTAAATCAGACCGCCGGTTTTCTATTTTAAAATCGAGTCGCTCTATTATCGAACATACCATGTTACAGCGTAATATCAGCCATAAAGACGCTGAAATCTGGTGGCATCAGCATGAACACTTACTTGGTGATAAAGAAGAGGTGGCAAAATGGCTCAACCATATTCTTGATACCGTTAACGATTTACCTATGCGTCCTACGGCTTTACATGGTCAAGATTATCAAGAGCTACTTAAAGCACAAGCAGGACCAGAAGATTGGTTGATTGAACAGGTATTTGATGATGAACAGTTTAAGTTTATCAGTGGCGATGATTGCTTTGAGCTTTATAGACTAAGGTGTGAGCAAGATGGTAATAAGGTTTCCTTTAATCGTAACCAGCTTATTACTTTCTTGAAAGATAAGCTGGCGGTAAGTCACCCAACGCTTAAGTATGGTCAAATTAAGGTAAAGCTTGCGATCAAAGTTACAAGTCGTACGGGGTGGTTAGCTCAAGGTATTGAGCCAAAATCGTTAAAATACGAAGATTATCAGTACATTGGTAAAGATGATAATAATCGCTCGGTGATTTTGGAGCGTGAGCCTGAGTTAGCTGAGTTTTAAGATTGCTGGGATTGTGTTGGGATTACTAAGTAATCCCGTTACAGCCCACGTCATTTGTAGTGGTACCGAATAAAGGATTGTTAGATTAGAAATTTTATAAATTTTTATTTCAGTGATCATCAAAGTGGAAGCATAACGTTGGAAAGCAGCAGTATTGTAATCCTGTACGATTTCCAAGCACTTTGAAGATATTTTTAGTGCTACATACATGTTTTTTTCAAAATATTCACTTAAGTAATGCAATAAGTTTTATTTTAATTGAAACTACCATTTTTGAAGCAAAATTAGGTAGTTATGAATTTTAAAATTTGGTCTTTAGTATTGGTTGTTGTGGGTGTAGTGACTACTATCTGGAGTTTAAATAAAACGTATGAAGAAGAGAGTAACAAACTAAAAGTAGCACTGGATGCTGATTATAATTTACTGCGAATGATGGCTGATGGTGTGGTTGATTGTCTACAGGAATATAATGGTAGTGAGCAAATTTTTGGTAATTTGGATTATACGAAAATCAATAAACTTACACTAAAAGCGGCACAATATTGTAATACACAAGTTCACTCGTCAATTATCAAAGGAGCAGAGACGTATTATGAGCTAAGGTTAGTTCCTGTAAGGTTTAGTGGACCATATGAGGCTGCTAAGTACCTTTTTTCTGAAGATGATGCGGTTGACTGTGTTTCTAGTTTACAACGAGTAACTTATGTCTGCCCAGAGTATATAAGTTCTCACGTGACTGATAAAGTGAACATTCAATAATATAAGGGAGCGGACGATTGAATATCGTCCGCTCCTTGTTAACTCGCAAGAGTTAACACACAAAACGGTATCATCAGCTATATCAAACTTGTCAGTAAATCACCAAACCCCACCATAGCTCCGTTAATTTGATATGTAATATTATTGCTAGGGTTATACCAGCCAACAGGTTCACCGTTTGGAGTTCTAATCTCAACACGATAATTACTTAAACGATGTATAAATCCCTTTAAACTGCCATCAGCGTTTTTTAATGTGGTTACTGCCATATCAAAATTTCCTTAACTATTTAATCTTAAAACCAGCATCAAACAACTTTCCAAATAGGGCAACAGATTAGTGTGAAAACTGGGTGTTAGATTCGTTGAATTAGCTGTTGTCAGTATGCGAGTAACGGATGGAAAGTAATGTCATATCAACAGATAAATTAGGAAATCGTTATGACATTAATTAAACAAAAATCAGGTATATTTCAGGTGAGATTCATGGTTGATGGGCGTACATATCAAAAATCATCACAATCCAAAAATAAAGCAAAAGCACAACAGATAGAACGCCAATTTCGCCAAGAAGTGTTAGATAAAAAGCTACTAGGTGTTAAGGATTCAATTAACTTGTATGACGCATTAGATATGTTTTTATCATCTAAAATCGACCTAAAAAGTTATGATGATATTGCTAATAAAGTACGTGGTGTAAAATTGTATTTTGATGACAAACCTATCCATGAAGTAACTACTGCTGATGTTGAACATTATGTTTTAACACGTAGAACAGAGGGGAGAGCACCACAAACCATTGAGCATGGCATTATTCAGTTACGTGGCTGTATTGAATACATGGAGCGATTGGACTACCAAGCACCAGTGATCAAATTTCCTAAGATTAAGGTTAAAAACCAGCGTATACGTTCATTAAGTCGTGATGAAGAAATTCGGTTATTAGCTGAGTTAGTGCCAAATAACACCAAGTATTATAAGAAACTAACGCCATTTACTGATAAACCTGAATTGATGCAACAGCGTCAAGATAACTGGGATTTAGTGATACTACTGCTTGATATAGGTGCGCGTTACAGCGAAATTGCAGAATTAACATGGCAGCAAGTAGATTTAAAAAATAAAACTATTTTATTGAAACGTTCAAAGACAAATAATGAAGCGGTGTTATATATGTCAAATCGCGTGTCTCAGGTGTTGAAATCTAGGAGTGATAAGAAGGTACATCACAAATGGATTTTCACTGATAAAAGCGGTAAAAATCCCCGTAAGCATTCAACTATAGCTATTCGTCGAGCAATTCTAAATGCTGGTATTGAAGATTTCCGTGTACATGATTTTCGCCATACCTGTGCTAGTAGGTTAGTGCAAAATGGTATGACGGTTCAGGAAACAGCACACATATTAGGGCATTCAAATATCGCAACCACCATGCGTTATGCACACTTAGAGAAAAATCAGGTAGCTGAGAAAATGAAAGCTGTGATCGATCGGTTCAATGATTGAGCAATGCTCAATCATTGAATACTATTCTAATATTTTCTGGGCGACCTAATTGCATATAATACATAGATTCCGTTATCCCTATATCACTTACTAATTTATATAAATCCTTTTCATCTAAATTACTTTCAATTGAAACAGCATTTATCAGCTTTTCAAACCAGTCATGTTGTTGACCATTAATTGCATAGTTTCCATATTTGTGAAGTTCTATATATTGTTCATGATTGATAATTTGATAGGTATCTTGAAACTCCTTAAGAATATCTGTGCAATACGACATTCGGAAAAAACCAGACATAAACTCTCTCCATGTGAGGTGATCGACGCCAAGCTTTTCAATAGCATTTAAAAAACCAGATAATCTTAAAACTATTCGACCCATAAATGCAGATGATTTCATAGCGTTTACAGGAAAGAATGTTCCTAATACACTCAAAGCACCTGATTTGATAAGCCCGTTTGCGACTGAAGCATGTGAACCGCTAACCGCAGATGTTAGACAGGAACTAAGCAATACAATCAGGGGAATAGGGGCCTTATAAGTAAGGGACCAAGTATCAACTTTGTCATCACCGATTTGTAACCAACCATGCTCTTCTTCACCACCATGATTACCATGACAATCGAATATTAGAATGTGGCTTGTACAATCAATTAATGCTTGAATTAACTCTTTTTCGTTTGTGACGTCAATAAATTTAATTTTTACTAATTTATCAATGTCAGCAAAATGCCTTAAAGCAGTTTCAAGGATAGGTTTAATTGGATCGTTGTCATTAAACGACCTAATGACAGTAACTTCGAAAAGCTCTTTTTTATGAATTGTTACGTTAACTGGTTGAGAGGCATTTAATAATAGCATGTTTCCTGGTGTGGTATGAATCTTTGATATTTCATGAGTAAACATAAGTGGTATACGATCAATACAGATCCACTCCAATGGAACATCAGTACATAAAGTAACAGTTTGGCTTTTATCTTTTATATATCTAATTAGCTCTTCGCCAATTTCACTCCTAATTGTTGAAATCAACGTTTTAAATTTCTTATTAAAATTTTCGATTTGTTTTTTACCTGAGAGCTTTGATAACCTTTCAAGCTCACGAATTTCACCTGTATGAAAATTAATAGCGTTTGGCAGTCTGATTGCAGGAGCATTATTAGAGATCGAAAGAAACTTAATTGCGAGCACCGTGAGAGCAAGCTCTAATTGCCTAGCGGATAATATTACTTGTGCTTCAGGTGATTCATGTAGATTACTCGGGAGAGTTCCTTCGATTTGCATCCCTGAATAGCTTGGATTTTTAAACACCCCATTTTTAATAAATTCTCTAACATCTTTTTTTCTTATTTTTCGAAGTATTTGATTCCACCAGTTATTATTAAAACTGTAGAGGTGTTTAAAGATACTTGGTGAATAAACTATAAGGTCTGATTTACAAATGTCTTTTTCTTGACCAGTAATTTCTATTAGATTGTTTGCAGCATTAATCATTGCCTCAATGTATTCTGTCTTTTCTGGGCTTCCCGGAATGTTTTCCGAGTCCTTAAAATCATATCCAAGTCCAAAAATAACACTTTCTGTGGCGTGAGTTACTCCATGATTACGGGAAATAAACCCTAGGTCTGTTAGCTCTTGTTTTCTCATTTTTTTGGTTTGGGCTAAGTCTACTAGCTCCGTTTTGTCTTTATTTCTACTCGTAAAACCTAGAAAACGTTCGTAAAGAGCCTCATCTAGAATATGACAACTAAACTTTTTCTTTAGGTCAATATCACTGCATTTAGTAGTGCTTATTCTAATAGGTGGGTACACAAATTCACCTATAATGCTGTCAATGAATTTAGAGCTGTCAGGCAGGTAATAGAGTACGACAAATGGGTGCTCTTTAAACATTGGCAAACTTAATGTTATAGCAGTGGGCCTTAATAAAAAAAAGTTAGGTTTAATATAATGGTTTCTGAAATATATTAGCTCATCTTGAGTCATGAATATTTCTTGTAGGTCCTGTGGGAACATAGAAAACAGGGTTAAATGATGTATGTATTCTGGATCCAATATTTCATTCAAAAAACCTTGGAATGGAGATTGAGGTGAATTCTCCTCTGACTCCGGCATTACGAAAATGTTGATTACAGAAGTGGCTGTTAAATCTAACTTCATATACTTCCTATGTATTTGATATTTTTGCTTACCTTACCATAATTCGACCACTTCAATATCAAACTGATACCAACTGATTTTACTGGTGCTAATACCCAGTTCGGATATTTACACCATCAACTAATTTACCCTGTTAAAATAGCACCGTGGTTTTAGTGGCCTATACGTCAACCCATATACCCTAAGCAACGGCTTAAATCCTTTTTGCTCCGTAAAAATCGTTTAATAAAACATTAAAACAATTGGATTTACCCTAATATCAATTGTGCCCTAACTGGGTTTATTCAAAATAGGGTGGATTTTGTGCCTATAAGGTATACCAATTAGTTAATGGGACGGGTGTACAAACCACTAATAATGCAGGGTATAGAAAATATTGGTGTAAGTGAAAATTAGGAAAAAAATTAACCGAGAAACAAATACAAAAAAGCCCTAACCGAAGTTAGGGCTTGAATGAATGGTGCCGACTGCCGGAGTCGAACTGGCGACCTACTGATTAC
>ENA-ORXI01000586-ORXI01000586.1-sediment-metagenome-genome-assembly--contig:-NODE-586-length-30323-cov-3.980857_pt1 | contig 30323 bp, 30 predicted proteins | sample MGYA00237861_ERZ511468 | MGnify/ENA primary metagenome ERZ511468 (study PRJEB26299, sample SAMN06266213) | sediment metagenome | isolation source: Hudson Canyon methane seep mesocosm | place: USA:Hudson... | reverse complement strand
CCTCGGTGAACACCGATTCACCCCAATCCTGTCTGAATCGACGCCATGTGGAATCTTCGGTCCTGACTTTTCTCGCCTTGCTGACCCTGTCCTTCAGGGCACCTAGTCTCCGTTTCCTCTCAGCGTCGCTCAGACGTGGGTGGGCCTTCTCGATCCATGGATCAAGGGCTGCCAATGGATACGGGTCACCATTGGTGTCCAGTCCTCCGATATCCGCGATGACCAGAGAGTTATTCCTCGCTGTCCTGAGCAACATGGAGCGAGGGAGCCTGTCTTCCATCACAGCAACCACTGGCTCCTTCGGCCTAATCTCCGGCGACATCTCGTGGCACGCACCAAGTACCCACGGCCCCCGATGATAGTCGCCCTCAGGCAACGGGGGCGCGGGCCGGAAGTCCGGAGACCCGAACCACTGACCCGGCGCTATGGCGATTGGTCGCTCGGCGTCGAGCAGCCTAGCGCGGATTATCCCGACGACAGTGCGCTGTCCTGAGTAAGCCGCTATGTTCTCCGGATCGGAAGGAGGCGGGGGGCTTGGCTTGGGCTCCATTGACGAGAGGTCGAACCACCGGGGATCTCTCTCCCTGAGTGCCGCCCAGCTCCAGAGAACCCCATCGCTTCCAGTGGAACCAGGATTGCCCGGAATCGCGACGGGGGGGCGATCCGGAATCAATAGCAAGGGAGAGTTGCAAGGCTCCATAACTCCAAGCAAGAGGTTCGGGCCATCGCGAAACAGCAGGCAGCACATGCTGGAGTCTTCGGGCAAGGGAGAGGCCTCGGATGCCCTGGCCCACTCGTCAGCACTCACTGACTCCCAGCCCAATTCGGTCAGGTGGATTCTAGCTCCACGACTCCCAACAGATAGGTCACTGGAGACCAGCCCATCGTTTCTCAATCGCTTTATCTCTGCTGAGGCATGCGGAACCCTGAGTTCAACATCCCTAGCCAGCACACTGACGGTGGCACCGCCCTCAGTTAGCCGATCAAGGAGTCTCCTGCGATGCTTACTCCTGATTTTCCAAGCACTGTTCGAATAATCGGGTTTCAGTGGCTCAGAGAATTCATTTGACACCACTCGCCACCTCTCAATACATCTTACTAAAGTTGATGTATTAAATTATGTTGTTTCGTTACAGTTGATTACATATTTCCTATGGAGAATATATCAGTTTCATTTCCACACTTGGTTCAAACCTGAAAACGACTCCATTTTTAACAACTATCTGTAACGAAAAAGTATGATTTCGTGCAGAACGGTTATATCAGCGCCCGCCATCCTATGCGCATCGGGCCGACTGCCGGGTCCGAGAGTATGCTTGAGGAAGACAGATGGAAGTGGAAAAAATCCGACTTATCATTCGCAAATACCTCTCTGAGCAGCCTAGGAACAGTGCTGAGATCGCAACCTGGCTAAGTGGTCAGGAAGGCTACTCTGGAAGCTTGGACCTAGCATCACTGATGGAGACCGACACGAGTATCGTCCGCATTGGAACAGTTCGCAAGAGCGGAATGACCGGCAGTACCCCCCCACTCTCGGAATGGGCGACCAAAGAGTGGGTGCAGCACCATGAGCGTGCTAAGCCCGAAAACAAATAGGAGGAATTAGATGAGGACAACAAGACTACGACAGAAGATAAAAAAATTCTTGGATGACAGAGGAGAAGCCAACACGACAGAAATTCTTGAGCACGTGAACTCCACAATGCGTCATGGGACTACTCCCCAGCAACTGGGGAATGTCCTATCTAAAGACAAGGATATCATGAAGGTTGCAACGACAAAGCGTGGCGGTGCCCTCTCCGGTCGCTACGAAATCTGCGTCTGGCAACTGAGGCCCGGGGCCTTGGACGAAATCTGATCAGACTTCTAAGTCAGGATCCCAGTCGCCGCTTCGGGCTAGGCTGTTCATGCTAGCCCGATGAGCGAACATCCGCTGACTGGCGGCTGCAGACTCGGAACCTCCTTTGGCCCAAGTTGTGAGGGCGTGTGCCTGCAGTGCCCTGCCGTAGGAGTAGGAAAGTTGCCAAGGGTGCTCGACATCCATCTGGTTCATCAGATTGAGGTGGGCTGTCGCATCCTCGTCAGACTGGCCTCCTGACAGGAAGACTATGCCCGGCAGGTCTTGCGGGACGTGATTGCTCAGACAGTCAATTGTCATCCTAGCCACTTCTTCCCTCGAGATCTGGTTGGGGCAATCGTTGCCAGCGATGATCATGTTAGGTTTGAGTAATGCTCCCGGGATGTGTATACTCTGCTCAGCACAGGCGGCGAAGGTCGCATCGAGAATCTCGGCTGTGACATCATAGCAGCGCTGCGCGTCATGGGAGCCATCCATCAGTACCTCTGGCTCGATGATGGGGACCAACCCCTGCTCCTGGCAGATTGCAGCGTATCGGGCCAGCGCGTGTGCGTTGGTCGATATGCAGGCAGGACTAGGCATCCCCTCAGATATACGAATGACAGCTCGCCACTTGGCGAAACGCGCGCCCATCTCGAAATACTCGATGCAGCGCTCCCTGAGTCCATCGAGACCCTCTGTAATTTTCTCACCCGGGTGATTGGCGAGGTCCTTTGCCCCTGTGTCGACCTTGATTCCTGGGTGGATTCCTCTAGAACTCAGCGCCTCAGCTATGAGAGAGCCGTCGTCCATGTTCTGTCTGATTGTCTCATCGAACAATATGACGCCTCCGACGGCGGATTCGTATCCTGCTGTATCAAGCAGGTTTGCTCGGTAAGAGCGTCGAGCCTCAGACGAGGGTTCGACTCCAGCAGCAGCCAAGCGCTTCGACATTGTCCCGTTGCTCTCATCGGCGGCGAGTATTCCCTTGCCCGGAGCCACCAGTTCGCTTGCGGTCTTCTCAAGGAGTTCAGTGTCCATCCAATGACCTCGTGAGCACGTGCGGGCAGTAGGAGAAGAACTCATCGCACTGAGGACACGAAGTAATGCTCGCCGGATTTAACATCAATCACTTCTGAGTGAATTGAGTGCCTTCCGTCATCGGTTTCCTCGACACCGCGGGTCCGTCCTGGACAGACTCCAGAGCCGATGAATACTGAATCGTCCGACGAGCACAACTCATCGCGACTCCAGATCCTGTCCACATCGCCCTCGATCATACTCTCAGCGCGCTCACGATGGCCTTCGTTTTTGAACACGAGTCGGCCTTCAAAGGGAGCCTTCAGCCCCCTGAGGGCAGTCGCCGTGATTACTCCCTCGGGTGCTGCCCCTATCCCCATCAGCATGTCAATGTCCGAATCGGGGTCGGCGGCGTTCAGAGCCGCGGCAATGTCGCCGTCGCCAATGAGGATGATGTTGACACCGTGCTGCTTCAGATCGCGTATCAGCTGTTCGTGTCTCGGCCTGTCCATCACCACCACGCGGAGCTGTGAAGTGGTTTTTCCGAGAGCGGCGCAGGCGGCCTCGACGTTGTAAGAAGTGTCGGCTTCGAGGCTAACCTCGCCTGCGAGGGCGGCCGGACCGGCTATTTTGTCCATGTAGCAGTCAGGGGCGTGCAGCAAATTACCACGAGGAGCGGCGGCGAGAACAGCCATGGCATTGGGCAGGTCGAAGGCGACGTGGTTAGTACACTCCAGAGGATCAACGGCTATGTCGATTGTCGGTGCCCCGGCGATACCTTGCATCGAACCTAGGGGTTCGCCAATCCAAAGCATTGGTGCGTCGTCGCGCTCGCCCTCGCCTATCGCCACACGTCCGTCAAAGGGCACGCTGTCGAAGACGGTGCGCATGGCTTCAACGGCTGCTCCGTCTGCGGCCTTGCCGTCCTCCAGACCTTTCCAAGCCGAAGCTGCTACCGCAGCGGCCTCAGTGGCCTGTAGAAAGTGCTCAATTAGGTCGGTGGTCGCCATGCTGCTCCGAATGAGCCTTAGCATTCAATCATGCGGGTCGCCCTTGCTCTTGCGCAGGACCTGCACTCCTTCTATCTTAGAAGTTGGATACTGACCTTCGGAATCCTTCTCAATTGACTTGAGCATGTCCCAGGCGCATAACAGCCCTGCGTTAACTCCGCACAGTGCCTCCATCTCCACGCCAGTAATCCAGTGGGTGCGGACGGAGACCGTGCAGCGCAGGCCGTTCTCCTCTACCCTCCAATCAACCGTGCAGCCCTCGATGGGAATTGGATGGCAATGAGGTAAGGTTCGGGGCGTCTCCTTCACCGCTTGGATAGCAGCTACCGTCGAGGCTTCTCTGACATCACCCTTGGGAGAGCGGCCATTGGCCGCGACATCGATACTCCTCTCAGAGAGGATAAGTAGGCCAGTGGCTACCGCCTCGCGGGCGACAACGGGCTTAGATCCCACGTCGATTATCCCAGTCCACGACTCCTCGTCCAATCAATCGCCTCTCTCGTCAGTATGCTCGCGAGTTCATCATCACTATTCAGCAAACCGGCCTATTGGTGGAGTCGTAGTTGTGGCGAGTTTGTGGATAACATCTGAAATAGTCGGCGGCAATGGGGTGGCATGGCCGAGGCGTTTCGAAACAAGGCGACTCCGGGCGCTGTCCCCGAACTAGAATCAGGTATCACCCATGACAGGCCTATCACTGACGGTGTCAAACTGCAGGTCATCGACGAACTCTGTGTCGGTTGCTCTTACTGTCTCATGGCCTGTAAGGACGATGCGCTAATCGTCGAGGGACTTTGCGAGGTCATCGAGGATAACTGCACCGACTGCCTGAGGTGCCTTCTTTGGTGTCCGACAGGAGCCCTAGTGTACTCCTGAGGTGGCAGGATGAGTGAGCGAGCAAAGGCAGTGGTCATCGGCGCCGGAGTAGGAGGGCTAGCATCAGCCGCAAGTCTCGCACAGACACAAAAGTACGATGTCTCAGTCTACGAGAGGATGTCTTTCGCCGGTGGCAGGTTCACCCAGCACGACCACGACGGTTTTCAGATTCCAACCGGCGCGGTTCATATGATTCCGCACGGCAAGAAGGGGCCCTTCGCAAAACTGATACTCGGAAAGCGGAGCAGCGGTGGGCTCGAACTTGGGCGTCATGGGGTCGACTTCCTGCCGACCACCAAATTCGCCTGTCGGATCAAAGATGGTAGGTTACAGCGGGCCAATTCGATTTACGGAGTCCTACCGTGGTTCTCATTCAAGGACGCGTTGAACCTGCCTCGGCTGTTGATGAAGCCCGCCAAACGGCCGTGGGGCAACGAGACCGAGGACGGCAGGACCTGGATGTCGAGGTACTTCTCCAGTGATTTCATCGACTTTGTCGATGCATTCGCCAATTTCGCCATCAGTCTGAGGTTCGAGCAGATGCCTGCATCGACCGTCGTGAGGATGCTTCAGAACTCGTTCTGGAGCGACCGTCCCCATGTCCCCAAAGGAGGGTGCAAGGGGGTCATCGACGGGTTGCGAAGCGACCTACGGGAGAATGGGGCCCGCGTCAAGCTGTCCCACGAGGTCACCGAAATACTGCCCGGTGATGCAGAAGAGTCGACCAAGGACAACCGCTTCTGTATCGGCATCAGACGGCGCGGTCGCGATGAGGGAGTGTGGATAGGTGCCGATGCTATCATCCACAATGGCGGTCACCCGAATCTGCTCAAGGCGCTCTCGGACGACTTTGAGGTAGCTACGGGAATCAGAGAGCAGGTCCGTGACACTCAAGCAGTCGGAGGCATCGGCTTCGTGTTCGCGCTAGACGACGATATTCCTCACCGCGGCAGTGGGGTGACCATGCTGCCGGGCTTGGAAAGAGTTGGCGGATACGTAATTCCGACCTTTTCCGATCCGAGCCTCGCACCTGAGGGCAAGCACATGATGATCACACACCAGTATGTGCCGGACCCGAGCGTGAAATCGGAGATAACGAAGGGGCGTGAGGACCTCTACGACGCCATCCCGTGGCTCGCTGACCATGGAGAGGAGTTGTGTGTCCACACCTACCACAGGAACTGGCCTTGCAATCGCGCCCCACAGGGCGCTGAGCTGCCCTCGGATGTCGGCATAGAGGGAGTTCGCCTCGTTGGCGACGGGGTCAAGGGACACGGCTGGATGATGGTCGAAGGGATAGCATCGAACGTACCCGGAGCAGTGGCCAGCGTCAGTAGTGTGATGGACACAATATAATCATCCAAGACCGGCCTTCCAGATCTCACCATCGGCCCGGATCTCCTTCTTCCATAACGGGGCCTGCCGCTTCAGCTCATCTATCAGCCAACTGCAGGCCTCGAATCCTTCGGCCCTATGAGGCGAGCCAATGTGGATGCATACTATGGGTTCGCCCGGCCCGACCGAGCCAGTGCGGTGGGCCAGCACCACCGAACTCACTCCAAACTGGCCTAGGGCCTGCTCGGCGAGCTCGTTCAGTACCCCCGGGAGTCTTTCCTCCCAAGCGTCGAATTCTAGTCGCTCGACAGCCACTCCATGGTCCTCCCCTCGGGTGAGCCCTACGAAGGAGACTACACTGCCGCAGCCATCCGCAACGAGCATCTCCCGCAGTTCCTCGGGGTCGAGTCGCTCGGACTCGATGAGTACCCGTATGCGAGTCATACAGAGCCATCGGGGTGCTGCGCTTGAACACGCCGGGCGCGACCCAACCGTTCAAGCGGAGGGCCTGAAGTCGAAGTAACATGAGCAGTGAGCCAGTCCACATACTAGGAGCAGGTCTCTCGGGCCTCGCTGCGGCTACCTATCTCGCGAATGCGGGACGTGAGGTGCATGTACACGAGATTCGCTCGGATAGTGGGGCTCGCTTCGACGGTGATTTCCAAGGCATAGAGAACTGGACCAGTGACTCCGACTTCTTCGATGAGATACGAGAATGGGGCTTCGACCCAGAGGAGTTCAAGTCCGATGCGTTCGATGTGATTGACCTCGTCCATCCTGACGACGAAATAACTCAACCTCGAACCTCAGGACTCGCTTTCCGTGTCGTAGAGCGTGGAACTGCTGGACATTGCATCGACCAGGGCTTCAAGCGGATGGCACTCGATGCGGGCGCAGAAATCCACTACGATACCCGCAGGAATCCCAAGGACTGCCATATCATCGCCGCCGGTCCGAAGGAGTCCAGTGCGGTGGCGTTCGGGGAGATCTTTCACACCGACCATCCCAATCACGTCACCTTCCAGCTGAATGACAAACTGGCTCCGGGGGCCTACTCCTATCTCATCATCATCGATGGCATAGGTCTGATTTGCACCTGTCTGTGGCGCCAGCAGAAGAAGACCTCGCGCTACCTCAACGAGACCATCGCGTGGTACGAACAGCACTACGACCTGAACCGCAGACCGATTAAGAGGGTCGGCGGCAAAGGCGACTTCTCGCTGCCTGACAAGTACGTACACGAGGGCCGCTACTACGTCGGCGAGGCGGGTGGCCTACAGGATTTCATGTGGGGCTTTGGGATGCGTTACGCAGTCACCAGCGGCGTTATGGCCGCCAAGGCCGTTCTAGGCGAGTGCGACTACGAGAGCGAGGTGAGGGGGCGTCTCGTCCCCCTTGTCAGGGCTAGCGCCGTCAACCGTTTCCTGATGAACAGAGTTGGCAATCGAGGATTCAAGATGGTGGCTAATCACTGGATGCGTGACCAGCGCAAGAAGGGGGACGGTCTCGTGTTCATGCGCTGGGTGTACAAGCCTGGACTAATTCGGAGAATGCTGTGGCCAGTAGTCAGACTCGGCATGTTGAGGCGCAAACGGCTCGCGGACGGCAGGATGGTTAGTCGCATGCCATTCAGGAAGGCACTTTCTAGGGACGCCTGGGAACCAAGCGCTAGAGGCAATGAAATTGCAGAACATTGGAACCTCGTTCGCAAGGGCGGGGGAAAGACGTCTTTCAGCGAGAACGACGCCTAAAGGCGTCCCTCCGACTCCGTTTGATTGATATGGCGTCCCTCTGTGGCGCTAGCATGACCTCTTGGCCCGAAATGGAGCCGATGACGAACAACCTTGTGAACTACGGAGTGACGGACAACGGGATAGCCGTCATTGAACTGTGCTCGGATTCAGCTGGAGAACCTCTCACAAAGGGAAAGACTCCCGTGAACACCTACACTCACTCGATGATGCGCGACATCGATGAAGCCGTGCTTAAGGCTCGCTTCGACGATGATGTCACCGTGATTATGCTGACTGGGCACGGTGAGAAATTCTTCTCTGCCGGAGCCAGCATCAGCATGCTGGACTCAGTCACTCCCGGCTTCAAGTACTTCTTCTGCCTCCATGCCAATGAGACTCTAAGCAGGCTAGAGCAGACACCCAAGCTCGTAATCGCCGCTCTCAATGGCCACGCCGTCGGAGGCGGCCTTGAGATCGCCATGGCAGCTGACATCCGAATCGGTCGCAAGGACTCGGGCCAGGTGGGTTTGCCCGAGGTATCTCTGGGTGTTCTCGCCGGCACCGGCGGGACTGCCAGACTGTCTCGTCTAGTCGGCAAGGCGAAGGCGATGGAGATTATGGTCACAGGACGCAAGTTCTCGTACGAGGAAGCCAAGGAAATGTCCCTAGTTCATGACGTCTGGGCCGGCAGTCTCGATGAGTTCCGTCAAGATACTCTTGACTACGCCGGACAATTCACTTTGCCCTATGCGGCCAGCAAGGCCATCGGGAACATCAAGCGCAGCGTCCAAAGTGGGATGGAGATACCTCTTGAGTACCATCTCGCCCTAGAGAGGGAATTGCAATCGGACTTGTTCCAGAGCGGCGATGCCAAGAAGGGGATTGCGGCCTACGTCAACAGAGAAGTAGCCGAATTCGATGGGAATTAGATGAACGCACTCTATAGAGTGCGAATTTTGATACAGCGTTTGATATACCAGTTCTCGCTGCCGATATTGCATGGCAGACGCAGAGATTGTCAAGGACTACACTCAGAACTTCGAGGCGTGGATTAACGACTTCAGCGAGTGGCAGACCAGAATAGGCTTCGACCCCTCATGGCTCGGCGACTACCGCTTCGACATCAAGTTCGATTGGGATACAGCTGGCAGCCAAATTGAGTTCGGCGACTTCGTAGGCAAACCGAAGTGGGATCGCAGGATGCAGATTCCCCAGCAGACCATTCGCGATGCGATTATCAATATGGTCAGTGTTCAGGGTGACACCGAATTCGCCTCAGTTGAGCAGCAAAATCACCTGCTCGCCTCAGCTCCGACCGAATACGACCGCAAGTCCGCTCTAAGAATCATGTGCGAGGAGCAGCGACACGGCTGGCAGATGGCCTACTTATTGTGTACATTCTTCGGCGAGCAGGGGATTCGGGAAGCCACCAAGCTGCTCGAGAGGAACGCTCAGGAAGGAACGAGGATACTGGGCTCATTCAACGAGCCGATTGACCACTGGCTCGACTTCTTCATGTTCACCCACTTCATTGATCGTGACGGCAAGTACCAACTCAAGATGCTCAGTACCTCATCGTTCAAACCGCTGGCTGCGAGCATGGGGCCAATGCTGAAGGAGGAGTCTTTTCACCTCGGAACCGGAGCCAACGGCCTGCGTCGGATAGTGAAGCAGGGCGTCATCCCATGCGACCTCATTCAGAAATACGTCAACAAGTGGGTGAGCACCGGACTCGATTTGTTCGGGACCGATGACTCGGCGAGCGCCCAGTGGGCATACGTCTACGGAGTCAAGGGCCGCTACGATGAGCGTGAGGCACAGGAGGCTGCGGACAGGGAGCACCTGAACGAAGCCAGTAGGGAGTTGTACTTCCAAGAACTTCGAGATGAGATGCGAAGAATCAGCAAAGTTCGCAAGAATGGAGAACCGGAACTCTACATCCCCTCTGACAAGTTCGAGCGAGGCATAGGTAGGTTCGCCGGCAAGCGCTACACCGTACACGGCGAGGAGTTCGAAGGAGATGAAGGGTCTTGGGAGGAGTACCTCTCGTCAGTCCTCCCATCGGACGAGGACGAACACCAGTTGGTAAACGAGTACATGCAACAAGAATGGATTCAATACCGAGAGTGGAAGGGAGACTGATTCGGCTGGGGGCCTTGATATGCAGCACGTCGCGCTGATATCATTTGACAAGGAGCGGTGTGGGCCGTTCTTCAAAAAACTGACCGAATACTTCCACCATCACCACCACTCCGAGGAGGGGGATGCAGAGGGTTACGAGGAACTGCTGTACAGGGTCCGCAGGCCGTACACCCCCGAAATGCTCGACATGATTGATTCTTGGATGGGTCTAACAGAACGTGACTGGCGCGAAGAGACCCAGAGGGAGGTCATATTGGCGTTGTACGCCATTAGGTATCCTGATACTCTTCTGATAGAGAGTTTTACCGAGAAGGCTAGATCAGATTTGCGCAGACTGTCCGCCTACCTCCACTTCACCAGCCATACCTACGCAATCTGGGACGAAGACACCCGCAAAGGACTGGCCAAGCTCGGAATCGAAATCCCTGCGACCAAATCGGCTAATCCATTCGTCTACGGCGCCTATGTCAGCGCCATCGAGTTACTGAAGGACGTCGCTCCATTCACTTGCTTCCTAGAGCACGACGTGCCGCGTCAGCGGCTATTCCAAGCCGCGCTTGCAGCCTATGGCAGGGAGTAATCGGATGGATGTCCGGAGCGTCGCCGTCGTCGGCGCTGGGACTATGGGTGCGGGGATAGCTCAAGTTTGCGCCCAGACCGGGTGGAAGACCTGTTTGTACGACGCGTTTCCAGAGAGCCTGACCAAGGGGATGGATGCAATCGAGGCATTCTGGGACAAAGGCATCGAGCGAGGCAAGACCACAACCGATCAGAAGGCTGAGTGGTCGGGAAACCTAAGAGTCATCAATGACTTGCCTGAGGCGGTCGAAGGCGTCGACCTCATCATCGAGGCGGTTCCGGAGAACATGCAGTTGAAGCAAGAGATTTTCGCCGAGTTGGAGCGCCTAGCACCAAGTCACGCGATGCTCGCAACCAACACCTCAGGGCTACCAATCTCAGAGATAGCGCAATCGACGGGTTGCCCAGATAGGGTCATCGGGATGCATTTCTTCAATCCAGTTCCACTGATGAGCCTGCTCGAGTTGGTTCGCCATGACGCTGTCTCCGAAGAGACCATTGCAGCCGCGAAGTCAATCGGTTCTGCGATGGGGAAGACGACCATCGTGGTGCGCGACGTCCCAGGTTTCGCGACAAGTCGCCTCGGGGTTGTACTCGGCAACGAGGCGATTCGCATGCTGGCTGACGGAGTTGCCTCGGCAAGCGACATCGACACCGCGATGCGCTTGGGCTACAATCACCCGATGGGGCCGTTGGAGCTCAGCGACCTCGTTGGACTGGACGTGCGTAGGGACATCCTGAACAACCTCGCTGATGCGTTCGGCGAGGAGAGTTACCGACCGCATCCGATGCTAAACCGATTGGTCGAGACAGGTGATCTAGGCAAGAAGGCTGGGAAGGGGATCTACGACTGGACCAGTGGCAAGAAGGTCGAGCGATGAAGAACCCCGCGCGTACTATTGGTGCGGACACCGGGAGTTGAACCCGGGTTAGCAGGTTGGGAACCTACTGTCATAACCACTAGACCATGTCCGCTTGCATCAGTCGGTAGTGTAACCGATGGTGGCGCTGTCACCGTCTATCGACATGACGTACAGCGATGTGAGGTTGACTCCAGAGTTACCCATACCCCTTGTGAATGCGGCCAGAGAGCCAGGCTTGTGATCCAACTTGGCTGATCTGAGTTCTGCTACTGAGTAATCAGCACCTATGCCATCAAGCGCCGCAGAGGTGGCATCTGCGTTGTCGGTCAGAATCGCAGCAGATGCGGATTCGCCCGATATTGCAACGATAGCCAATATGTTGACATCTTTTGAAGCGATATTCTCGCAGAGCTCAGCAAGAGACCCGGGTTCATCACTCATGTTGATTCTGAATTCTTTCATGAAGTGGAGTCATGGGCATTACATATTGAATCTGTCGAAGTCACCCTGCGGGTGATTTGAGGGCATCTGGAACAATCGAATGGTACGAGTGCCGGGATTTGAACCCGGGTTCAGGCGTTGGCAACGCCCGGTGATAACCACTACACTACACTCGTGCGGAATCTGGGAAACTAGAATCGCTTTTCTAAGCGTCGGTTTATCTCAGTCCAGCGTTAGGAGCCGATGCTTGATTTCTTCGAGAGTTTTTCTGTAGAAAGCCTCACCCCGGCCCACCGGGTCCTCAAGTCCCCAATCGTCGTCCATCGGTAGGGTCGGACATTCGACACCACAGCCCATGCTGACTATTCGATCAAAACCTGTGGTGACGATATCATCGATTGATTTGGGGTACTGCCCGCTCATTTCTATGCCGACCTCTCCGGCCACCCTGATTGCATCCTGAGCCACTGCAGAACCAGGGCTCGTTCCAGCGGATTGAGCCTCGTGGCCCATGTGCTTGGCTACGGCCTCGGCAATCTGACTGCGGCAGGTGTTGCCGACACAGACAAACAGCAGTCGCATGGTAACCCTATACAGTCCGGATTTAATGAACTAAACCGCAATATTCGTAATACGGAGTCTGAGACGGTATGAATAGAATTCAAGTATGTCTCATGCCGCGAGCGTGACATGGCAGATTCACCGATTAGCCACCATACGGGAGACTCGGATGGAAAGACTGCTGAAGATGATACCTCTCTCGAGCAGAAATCACAGATGGAGCAGGCCTACCAACAGATGCAACGCAAGTTGCGGATAACCAAGCTGGACGAGGACATCAAGCACAAGATCATGGTACTCTCCGGCAAGGGCGGAGTGGGCAAGTCCACCGTCGCAACTGGGCTCGCATTGTGCCTCGCACGCAGGGGCATGAGCGTCGGTTTGATGGACATCGACATCACCGGCCCGAATGTACCAAAGATGCTTGGTATAGAGGCAGCCGAGCTGAATGTCGAGGACGGACAGATACATCCAGCAATTGGCCCTCATGGGGTGAAAGTAATCTCGATGGCCTTCCTGCTCGAGGACCCTGACAAGCCGGTCATATGGAGGGGTCCAATCAAGCTCGGAGCCGTTCAACAGTTCATTGGTGACGTGTCTTGGGGCGAGCTTGACGCCCTCATCATCGACTTTCCCCCTGGAACCAGCGACGAGCCCCTTACAGTCAGCCAGAACCTGCCAGGAATTGACGGCATGGTAATCGTCACTACGCCTCAGGAAGTAGCGCTTCTCGATAGTCGCAAGTCGATCAACTTCTCCAAGACTCTCTCTGTCCCGGTGCTGGGCGTGGTCGAGAACATGAGCGGTTACACCATCCGAGGCACAGCCGAGCCTAGTACTGAGGTCTCGGTAATGGGGCCGGCAGGTGTACCTCTGCAGGCGTTGGCTGATGAGGCAGGTGACTGGTCGCTGACTCTGGATGTCTTCAAGTCCGGAGGTGGTGCCTCCGCCGCCACAGAACTGGATGTGCCGTTCCTTGGCTCCCTGCCTTTCGATCCGGGAGTAGTTAGAGGAGGTGATGACGGGGTGCATCGGATTATTGCTGAGCCCGATGGTGAGACGGCAATCTCGTTCGACTTGATAGTGGACAACATTCTGGCCACCCTCGAAGAAGGCTCCGGACCTCAGGTGCGCATTACTTGACGGAGCCTCTCGCAGAGGGGTCGATTTGATGGCGCGCTCACGACCCGAAAAGGATGAGACATGGCAGCGGGCACTGGCATCTACATCACCTGGGTCACAGGTGCGATCATACTCAGCATAGCGATGATGCCGCTATTCAAACCGAAGTATGCGAAACTCAGCCTTGACGGTTTCATCGACATGTTCAGGCGCTACTGGGCGCATATGATTGTGGTCTTCTCGGTCTATCTCTGGAAGGATCTACTGGATGGTATGGACAGGGCCCTGATGGCCAACACCCAGATCGATATGACTCCCTATGTGTATGCTGTAGAGGGTGACATCGTGCTGTGGGTACAGCAGGGGCTCCGCAACGCGTTCCTCGATGAAGCCCTCACTCACTTCTACGTCATGGGCTTCATGACCGCTACCTTCGCCTCCTTCCTGTACCCGATATACTTCGATGACAGGCACATGGCGGACAGGGTGTCGCTGTCGATGTTCTGGGTCTACGTCATAGCCATCCCGTTCTACCTGTTCTTCAACGTAGGAGTAACCGGAAACCACATTCCGGCTATGCAGACCATCGCTTACGACCTGACTCCAGAAATCAACAACTGGTTCACCCGCATCGACCCATTCTCGAACGGCATGCCCAGCCTGCACATCGGGCTGCCATTCGCAATCTGGCTGACCATGCAGAGATGGGATGATGACGGCAGGTGGAAGAAGTACTGCAACTTCCTGATGGCGTTCACAATGTTGACTGCATTCACCATCATCTACCTCGGCATTCACTGGATAGTCGACATCATCGGTGGCATGGCGGTAGGCATCGTAGCAGTCCAGATGACCTCTAGGACCAATCAGCCATTTTGGAATGTCGTAGACGAGCGCTTATTCAGCCGCAGACTGGCGCGCGCTATCGCGGATCCAGGCAAGTCAATCCGAGGCACGGTCAGCAGCATTATCTCTGTGTTCAGGCCACTGAAGGAGCCGAACAGGAAGCAGACCAGTGCGATAATCGCGGCACTGCTCCTCTCCACTGGCTTAGTGTTGCTATGGGACGCCACGCATCAGGACTTCCCTGTCGAGGGAGTGGAGTGGCCGACGTCGGCTGCCGGCTCTGACGGGTGGCTGGTCTCGGTCGAGGAGGACCCTGAATCTATGAGTGTCTCGATAAGTGTCTGGAATGCGAGTGTCGAGCAAGGCAGTATGATCTCGGGTGAGCCATGGGGGTCTTCACCGGCCGTCGTCATCTCGGGCTCCTCGCTGGTGCTTCACGACTCGCATAGGCTGGATTACTATGAGCTTGAGTCAATCAGCACCGAGTTCTCTCCGAAGTTCAGTCGCAACGAAAGCGAGGTGTTGCTCGATGTCGCCATAGCCGAGTCGGCGACAGGTCAGCCTCTGCTGATTATGGTCCACGAAGATTACCTAGAGGTCGTGGATGACGAGCAGGTACCTGTCGGCACAATAGCATCCGGAGGGACATTCTCAATCGTAGCCGCATCCGAGCAATTGGTGGCGTGGTCTGTTGGGGAATCATCCTCACCTACTGTCAACGTGACTTCGATTTCAGGTAGCATCTCCATCAGTCTGACTCTGGATGTGACGGCTTCCAAGGACGAGGACGAGTACTTGGAGGATATCTCCGGCATCGCAGTAAACTACAGTGATGCGGAGGTCATCGACATCGACATGGATCCGTCTTGGGTTGTCGCGGTAGTCGATGTCGGTCCAGTCAACCGAACTGTTCTGGTGGACATACTGACCGGAGAGCAGACCTTGCTCTCCGACCCGATTTGGCAGTCATCATCTCCAAGCGTCGCTCACGGGCGTGTGGCATTCCTCCAGATACCGTTCTGGGACCCGTCACTGGACCCTGAAGAAGTAGCAACAGCCAGAGACGTCTACCTACATGACATCGAGGCGAATACCACTCTGGCGATAACCCACGACGAGGACGTCGATCAGTTGTACCCCCAGGTGCTGCTGGAGGACGTAGCTTGGGTCGAGGTTGATTCTGACGGGATGTCTTCTCTCAAGGTATATTCTGGAGAGACTTTTCAGCCATACTCATCGGTGATTCTGCAAGCAGCAATCCTGATGATGATACCGCTGTTGTTCCTGTGGGCGTTCCAAGCCGCCTCAGAACGCCGGGACTGATTCCTCGGTGAGTCGAAACATCTCGTCAAGGCTGCTTCTCGCCCTCTCTATGACGTCTGCATCAAGTTCGATGACCTGCTCGGGACGAGGATTTCTGAGTGCCTGCAGAATATCCTCGAGCTGGGTCGTCTTCATGTGAGGGCACATCACACATGCTCCTATCAAGTTCAGATCGTCATCGGACTCCGCCATCACCCTGTCAGCAGTGCCACACTCGGTGATTAGCATCAAATCCTTTTTTCCCTCCGAGGCGAGACGGAGTGCCTCGTTCATCAGCACTTCGCTGCTACCAACGAAGTCGCTCTCCTCTATTACCTCAGCATCACACTCGGGATGACTGAGTACCTTCAGATCGATGCCGACCGCAGCAGTACGCTTCCTCCAGTTGCGAATCTTGTCGCCGGTGAATGCAGCATGCACCTCGCACTCCCCATCGAACACGATAACTTCCTTCTTTCCTGCCAAGTAGTTCTGCAGGTGTTTACCCATGAAACGGTCCGGGACGAAGATTAGACTGTCTCCCGGAAGCATCTCACAGATTCTCATGTAGTTACTGCTAGTTACGCAGACATCGCACTCGGCCTTGACCTCGGCACTGGTGTTAATGTAGCACACGACGGGGACTCCGGGGTGTTTCTCCTTGAGGTCGCAGATGTCCTTAGCAGTGATGCCATCGCTCAAAGAGCAGCCTGCCTCGGGAGACGGGTGGAGTACGAGCTTGTGTGGACTGACTATCTTAGCGGTCTCGGCCATGAAACGAACGCTGGAGAACAGGATAGTTTGCTGTGGGGCGTCCCGGGCCTCCTTCGAAAGCGCGTAACTGTCGGCCACCGAGTCGGCTACACCGTAAGTGATGTCCGGGGTCTGATAGGAGTGGGCGATTAGGAAAACGTCGTTCTCCCGCTTCAAATCGTTAATCTCCAGAGTGAGTGGTGCAATCGCCCTACAGGTGTCCAGACTCCACCTCACTGGCTGCTTAATGGCTCTTTGCAAACGTATTGCCTCCATCTCAATCTCGAATTCTGAGTAAGAACCTGGAATCAGGCTGCCACGGGGCATTGGAGCGGACGGAAGCTCGATTGTCATGTCTCCCATGCCTTCGTTATGTGCAACCGCTTTCAAGGCATCTCATCTCGGAGTTGCATGGGCACCGCCACCGTACCGATGTGGGAACCTTCCGAAGTACTTCATGAGGGTGCAGAGGCTACTGTCACGGCTGGTACCTGGATGGGCAAGCCAGCAGTCCTGAAAATGCGCAGGCCTCGGGGCTACAGGCACCCTGATTTAGACCGTAGGCTGACACGCCAGCGCCTATCAGTGGAGGCCCGAGTTCTTGGCAGACTGCACCTCATTGGCTTTCCCTCTCCCTCTCTGTACGATTTAGATGTCGAAGGAGGCTGGATGCTGCTCTCTCGCATGGACGGCAGACCCCTGTGCGATGCCCTCAGGGACGGTTCGGCAGATCTCGCCGCGGTCAAGTCCACCGGGGCGCTGATTAGGAGGTTGCATGAGGAAGGTTTCTCCCACGGAGACATGACCACGCACAACATACTAATCGATGCCTCGGGCTCCCTGAGTCTGATTGACTTCGGCCTCGCTAGGATTTCACCCGAACTTGAGCACATGGGATTGGATTTACAGGTCCTCAACGAATGTCTGACGGCTAGTCACTCCGAGTTTGAGGGCGCTGTGGAAGCAATGGTCGAGGGTTACCTCAGGGACGGAAGGAGTGAATTCGGAGCCAGTGATGTCATCTCTAGGTTCGACGCTATCAGGGGCAGGGTCAGGTATCACGGATAGGCGATGTGATGAGGATACTGTTCGCAACCAGCAATCCCAACAAAGTGGAGGAAGCGTCCGTAGTACTGGAACTATCCGGACACCACGTCGAGCAATTGCTGGTCGATGGGTTTCCGCCTGACTTCGAGGAGCCGAAGGAACTCGGCCTAGAAGCTGTGGCCGCGGCCAAGATTGAGCAAGCGCTCGAACTCATACACGGCACCGAATTCGAGGGATCCGCAATCATGGTCGAGGATTCAGGGATCTTCCTCGATGCCTTCGAGAACTGGCCAGGAGCTGCATCATCTGATGTCGAGAGCGAAATCGGCCTAGAAGGGTTGCTCGGGATGCTGACCGACGATCGGCAGAGGGGCGCTGAGTACAGGGCTGTCGCCATCGTGTCCGATGGAGTCATGACGTGGAGTAGCACAGGTGTTTGCAGAGGTAGGATTTCCAAGACAATTAGGGGAGATCAGGGGTTCGGCTACGACCCCATCTTCATCCCTGACGAGGGCGACGGGCGCACCTTCGGAGAGTGGGGAGAAGGCAAAAGAAGTGAAATCACACACAGAGCGAGGGCGATGAACCGTCTCGCAGACCTCCTCAACTCCCCGTCAAGGTGAAGGCGGAGCGCTCTCCGTGACAGGTCGATAGGTATGGTCTCGCTGACTCGTATGGTACTCTGGGCGGCGGTTCTGCTAGGTATTCCGCTGTTTCTAATCCTGCAGGGCGAGGCGAACATGATTACTAGGGTCGCAGGTGGTACGATACTGCTCGCTCTGGTATCAATTCTGATGTTCTCAGGCCGTTCTCCTGTGCCCAAGCCACCTAAGGCCGAGATTGTGGTTGTGGAGGAGAAGCAGGCCGAATTCGATCTACCTGAGCCCGTGCTTGAACTAGAGGGAGCAAGCGAGCGTCGCGAGGATAAGATCAAGCGGAGCAGAGGGAAAGTGGCGCAGCCCGTCGCTGAGGCGTTACCACCACCTTTGTCTATGCCACCTCCGGTCTCGGCGACTGCGAATGAAGGGGTGCCAATGGTACCTATGCCTCCCGTTCCAGGTGATGGCACCGTTGTGGCATCGAGATACGTGGCCGAATCGGATCCGCAATCCGGGGAAGAGGTGGAAGTCGAGGCGTACGTCAGCGACAGGAGGGTCAAGCGAGCCGAGATACGTTCCAAGCTAGTTAGGAAGCGTCGAATGGACCTAGCAGAGAGGAAGGCGTCCAAGGCGAGGGCATGGTCGGCTGTTGAGGACGGCGAGGATCTCGCTGCTCTACTAAAGGACCCAAATCACGGACTGACTGTGCTCGAGGAACCTGAAGAAGCAGATACCAGCAAGCCACAGGGCGTTTCCTACATACGAATCGACGATGAGCGCATCCTGAAAGTCAAACTGCCTCTGGAAATGCTGGTACAGAAGGCACCAGCACAGGCTTCTCCTGATGTGTCTGAGATGTCTTTACCCCCTCCTGAGAACATGCCCCCTCCTCCAGGAATGCCGCCAATGCCTCCGCCTCCCGGAATGCCGCCAATGCCTCCGCCAGTCACACGCGAAGAGAATTAGTCGAGTAACTGAAAATTGAAGCGCAAGGGGACTGTGGACGTCGCATGAGCGAGGTGCTGCTTACTGATGACATCGCTATTGAGGGATGCAGTCCCTCGGGTGGAGTCGTGGCCGTCTGGACGTTGAACCGCCCCGAGAAGCTCAACGCTCTGAACCGTGACTCGCATTTGGCGATTAAGGAGCAGTGTGTGCGGGTTGAGTCGGACGACGCAGTCAGGGCCGTGGTCATCCGAGGTGCGGCCCCGCCGACGCCGGAGGAGGGAAAGCGGCCCAAACCGGCAGCCTTCGCTGCGGGTGCAGATATCTCCGAGTTCGCAGGCAAGAACTCGGACGATGTACGTGAATTCTTCGCGAACAATGCTTGGGAGGCGATCTGGGGCCTTTCCAAGCCGACCATCGCCATGGTAGACGGTTTCGCACTAGGCGGTGGCACCGAACTCGCGCTGGCCTGCGACCTGCGAGTCGCCTCTACTCGAGCCAAGTTCGGACAGCCCGAAATTAATCTCGGACTAATACCGGGCGGCGGTGGAACCCAGCGTCTGTGCAGGCTACTGGGCTACGGCAAAGCAATGGAAATGACTCTGACTGGAGAGATGGTAGGGGCAGAGGAGGCCTTGAGTATTGGTCTGGTCAACAAGGTGGTCGAGCCCGAAGAACTCGAGGTAGAGGCGCTTGCGCTAGCGGATAATATAGCTAGGAAGTCGCCTTACACCGTCAAAGTCGCGAAGCGTGCCGTTCGTGCTGCTCTAGATCTTCCGTTCACAGAGGGAGTTCTCACCGAGCGCTCGGAGTTCGTGGCTCTGTTCGACACCGAGGACAAGGAAATCGGAGTGTCGGCCTTCCTCAAGCGCGAGGACGCAGAATGGGTCGGCAGATAGCCTAGGCCAGCAAGCGTCATGTCCGAGGAACCCTCGCCGAAGACCATGGCGGGTCGTGTGTTGGTGCTGTGCGGCCCTCCCGGCTCGGGCAAGGGTGTGGTGGCACGAAAAGCGTCCGAGCGGGGGATGAGTGTCCTATCACTGGGTGACATCGTGCGCTCTGAGATGGCCTCGAAGGGTTTGCCGGAGACTCCCAAGAACGTAGGCAAGACGGCTCTCTCGATGCGCGAGGAGCATGGTGAGGAGATTGTTGTTGACAGGCTGATTCCAAGTTTGATGAGTACCTTGGAGGAGTCAGATGTTCTCATCGATGGGATGCGCCAGCCCGAAGAGATGGATCGACTGAGGGAGCATGTCGACGATGTCACGGTGGTCGCGATGTCGGCGGCGCCTCAATCGAGGTCAGAATGGCTCGAGGGGCGCGGGCGGGGAGAGGACGGCGGCGGAGAGGAGTTCGCCGAACGCGAGGAGCGCGAATGGGGATGGGGGCTTGAGATGCTGATGGAGCAGGCTCACGCTATTATCCTCAATGAGGGTTCTCTCGAGGAACTTGAGGAGAGGTCCGACATGATTCTCGAAACACTGGGATTCTAATTACTCGAACGACTCACCTATCTGTCCAACTGGGTCATCAATGCTAGCATCGAAGACGAGCCATCTGGATTCATCAGCCTTTCTCAGCAGCTCCTCTTGAATCGCCCTGATGCGGTCAAGATTGTCCAGATAGTGGTCCAGTCCACGGCCATTGTGCTTCTCTCTCATCCTGATGAACTGGCGGTGGGTGTCTTCATTCCCCACGTGTAGCAGCACTCCACTAGCGACCCCTCCAGATTCTCTCCAACCTTCGAGAATACCGCTGCCGGGGATAATGTGGACGCCTTCTAGGAGTAAGTCAGAGCGTTTCGAGACCGCTCTGCTCACAACCGCCCGAATAGCCTCAGAGAGAACTACTACGGTCGCGTGCCAGTCCTCGATGACCCCGCTTCCCGCGGGCTCAAAGGAAGAGCGGTGCAGAGCAGGTGCCTGCTCGGAATCGAACTGGGTCCTCAGAGTTTCCCGAATAGTGTCGGTGGAGGCGCTCTTGGAGAATCCCAGAGATGATGATGCTCTGGCGGAGATAGTCGACTTACCGACACCGCTGCTGCCGGCGATGACCAGTAGTCGAGGTCTACTCATATTGGCCCTCAGCGTTGGATCGCCTTGATCTCGAGGTATTCCTCAAGCCCGTGAACCCCGAGCTCGCGCCCGTTCCCAGAGAGTTTGTAGCCACCGAATGGTGCTGAGACGTTGAACAAACCTCCGTTGATGCTTACCTGCCCGGTGCGCATCTGACGGGCGACCCGCATGGCCCGTTCATCATCACCTGACCAGACACCCCCTGAGAGTCCATACTCGGAGTCGTTGGCCAGTGCGACCGCCTCGTCCTCGGTCGAGTAGGTGGTGATAGAGAGAACGGGGCCGAATATCTCCTCTCGGAAGATAGTCATCTCAGGGGTCACGTCGGCGAACACGGTGGGTCTGACGAAGCAGCCTGAATTCAGCCCCTCTGGCATGCCCTGACCCCCAGCAATCAGAGTAGCACCCTCCTCGATTCCACTGGCGATGTACGAGGCCACGCTCTGTTGCTGCCGCTTTGACACCATAGGGCCGCAGCGTATCGATTCGTCGAGCGGGTCACCAACGGTGTACTTGGCCAACTTGGCGGAAATAATCTCAATCACCTCATCGCGTTTGGACTCGGGGATGAGTAGTCTCGTCAGGGCCGAGCACTCCTGCCCGGAATTACTGAAGCAGGAGTAGATTGCAGAGGCGGATGCCTTGGCGATATCGGCGTCGTCGAGGATGATGTTGGCGCTCTTACCGCCGAGTTCGAGGGTGATCCTCTTGACGCTGGGGGAGGCCAGTTCGCTGACCCTCACTCCAGCGCTGGTGGAACCAGTGAAGCTGACCATGTCGACATCGGGGTGGCTGCTCAGGACCTCACCAATCTCCCTGCCGTGTCCAGAGACTAGGTTGAACACTCCAGCGGGCAACCCAATGTCGTGGATGATGTCTGCGAGTGCGAAGGCGTTCAGTGGCGCCTCCTTGGATGGCTTGACCACCATGGTGCAGCCAGCGGCGATGGCTGGTGCCACCTTACCGATGATTTGGTGAAGAGGGAAGTTCCAAGGAGTAATCATTGCTACCACGCCAATAGGCTCCTTAACCACAAGTGAATTGCGAACCTCCTGCTCCCACTCGAATCCATCGAGAATCTTCGCGTATGAGCGCGAGACCACCTTCGGGGTTCCCACCATAGCCATCCTGCAGTAGTTGATGGGAGTGCCGACCTCGGCCGTAATCAATTGAGATAGGTCCTCAGTCTGCTCTTTTATGGCCGCGGACAGTCTGTTCAGGAACTCCACACGCTCTCCTACCGGAGTCTGCGACCAAGAGGGGAAAGCGGAGTGCGCTGCGGCCACCGCGGCATCCACGTCTGCGGCCGAACCAACTGGCACCGAGCCAATCAATTCATCATCGGCTGGATTGACCACTTCGATCGTGCCTTCGCCAAGAGATTTGACCCACTGGCCGCCGATGTACAACTCCTCGCGCGTGTGCATGCCCGTTCGACTGCGTGGCGTCTTATGAGATTCATGTAATTCAATAACTGAGATGGCCTCAGGAATATATGACTGGACGACTCATCGTGATGCGTCACGCCAAGAGCAGTAGTGACTACTACGGCCTCCCCGATCACGACAGGCCTCTGAACGCTCAAGGTCAGAGAGATGCTTGTCTCGTAGGTGATGCTCTGGCCGGACGTGGGTGGCTGCCGCAGCTGGTGCTGGTGAGTAGTTCCACACGCACTTTGGAGACTCTGGAGGGAATGGCTCATCATATGGAAGGTGTGAGGACAGAGATAAGGCCCGAAATCTACCATGCTGGAATAAGCACACTGCTGACCCAGTTAGAAGAAATGCTGGGCGAAGGCACAACGATGATTCTCGGGCACAATCCCGGTTCAGAGGTGCTGATTAACCATCTTACTGGGGAGTGGCACACGATGCCTCCGGCGGCGGCTGCGTTACTAGCCGAGTCCGGAGGAGACTGGTTGATTGAGGACATAATACTCCCTAGGGAACTAGACTAGAGGAATTAGTCCCGCAGGATGCTAACGGCTTCCATCCCCTCACCACTCGGTATCTGATTTCCGCAAGGAAATCGCGAAGACTATGATGCCGACAATCAGCAAGAGGCCCACGGCCACAAACACGAGGGTCGTCGAGTTGTCGCTGAACCAGTTACCCCCTCCCTTGCCTGCGCTCAGCTTCTCAAGTTCGAGGATGTGGAGCTGTTCGGTGGTCGGCGTAGTAGACAGATAGGTGTCTGTAGCTCGTATCTGGATAGTGATGTTGCCCTCGGGCAGGCTCGCCCGGGCATCGAACTGCAAAGTGTAGATGCCGTCGCCTGATACTCGATCTCCACCGGTGCCGTCGTCGACCATTAACAGCCAGACGGCGGAACTACCAATCGGAGCCAGCCTGCCTATCTTGGCCTGCACTGACGAGATTCCGTCCGGGTCATCGATACTTGCCTCGAGAGAATGAGGAATGGGGTCGCCACTGAGTGGGACGTGAATCTTCTCAGCCGGCTCTCCAAATCTGAGCAAGCTGGCCGAGGTAATCGATGGTGCCTCATTCTCGATGGTCAGCATCGGCGCATCCACCGGGAAGCCATCGAGGTGGATGTGGACAGCCATCACGGTCTCGCCGTCGCCGTCCGTGATTCTGACTGGGATGGAACGTTCGCCGGGAGAAATTTCATCTGGTACCACGAAATTTCCACTCCATACTCCGTCTGACTCCGAAAGCGCGCTGAGCGCGCCACCTGCGCTCAGCAGATCGATACCGACTGAGTCAATGCCATGCCCGTCCAGCGCGGTGACACTGACATCGACTGTCTCGCCGCGCCTGACGGTATCGGGCATGAAGTCTAGTGAAATCATCCTCGGCGCGGCATTGATGATCTCGATGGATGTATGCTCCTCGACTGAGACCCAGAAGTCCTCAATGGTTACTGATGCGTCCATCATTCCGTGGTTGAGGCCTTCGTAGGTAATCAGCGCAGTCCAGATGTCATCATGGATGGTGTGATCGCCCTGTAGACCGGAGTCAGAGAGTTCGACCGTGCCAAGTCCTAACTCCGACAGGTCGATGGTGACAACTGTGACATCTGTATCGAAGTCGTAGACTAGGGCCTCTAAGTGGGCTGAGTCGCCCTCGGTCAGCAGCCTGCCCTCACGGAAGCCTACCGAGACCAGAGAGGGAGGGGTGTTCTCTTCCTCGGAAACTACTGAGGGTGACAGTACCCTGTCAACGAGTTGGTGCTCGACGAAGGCAATGCTCTCGCCCGAGTCATTCTGGCCAATTTCGATCTCCACCCACCGATGAACCTCGTTGAGCAGGCCTGCGAGAGGCCCCTCATTGACGATGCTGCCTGAGGCGTGGCTGTTCTCACCATAGTCACCGAGCCACTCGGCGACTTCGACTATATGGCCATCCATCTCTCCCTCGACGATAGCCGTCACCTCGATGCTCAGTATCATCGCGTCGTTGCCGACCAGTGAGAAGCGGTCGCCGGCGACGACAATCTCGGGGGCGGCGCCGGTCTCCCTAGAGATGTGATTCTCGAACACGACCTCGGGCTCTGGGGCATCGGCCTGCATGATAATCGGCGAGACCTCAGGATACTCGTTGGTGACCGTGCCATTGTCCTCGATATACTGATAGCGGATAGTGCGATTTTCCCAGTCGGTCTGCGGGACGATGAACTCGTAAGTCAGGTTGTGCTCGGCCTCCCACTCCTCAGTGATTGGTCCAATCGGCGTAGCAGAGACGTTGAACCAGAACTCATTCTCAATCTTGTCGACTTCAAACATCGCCCCAGTCGCGTTCTCCTGCGAGCCGGAATCGACTATCCTCCTGATGAAGCCGAAACTTCCCTCGGCATCGCCATCGTAAGTGCCATCGACTCGTATGGTCTCTGCGACGGTCTCACCGCCCTGAGTTTCAAAGTGGATGATTGGGATGGTGCCATTGACCTCGACCTCGAAGAACTCGTCCTCGATGACGAAACCGAATTCCCCTCCTCCGAGAATCAAGAAGTGCTGCTCCTCCCTCGTGCCGTCCTCCCAGCGCTCGAGTATCCTGAACTCGTCGAGGTCGAAGGAGAACTGCTCTCTGTCCGCTCCATTGAGGCGTAGGGTGGCGTTGGCCTCAATCTGCAGGTGCTGTAGACGTCTGCGGTCGTCCTCATCCCAAGTCTCATAGTAGAACGATGACAGTTGGCCGAATCCTCCTCCGCTGCTGTTGTTATCGCCGCCACCGAATGAGAGCCAACCTGTACCATCAATGAGAAAACGCTCGGTGAGCTCTCCCTCGTCCCATGAGCGTAGCACGTAGACGTCGTTGACTTGGACATCGACTGAGAAGCCATTGCTTTCTCCGCCCTCGCCCTCCTCGGTGGTGTTGAGGAAGAGCGAACCATTGCCGCTCATCTCGAAATCCTGACGGAGAAGCTCGACACCGTCATAGGTCTCGTTCAGCCAGATTCGGTCGAGATTGAGTTCGAGGACGAGTCCCTCGGTGCCGTTCATCGAATCCACAGTCAGGGTCCCGTTGCCCAGTTCGTTGGACTCGAGGATACTGCCCGTCCTCTTCTGCCAGCCTCGACCCTCGAAGTCGATTCCATTGCCCTGCTCAGCACCCTCCATTGACCAAGTCGTCTCGCGGGTTATCTCGTGATTGGCCACGGGCTGATTCCAGTTGGTGATGGCAAGGCTCCTAGAGCAGGACGCCTCGCCGGTGACGACAGAGATTGAAATCGAGTCGCCGAACTCGGGCTCGCCAGAGAGAGTGATGTCGACCTCTCCTCCGGCGCTCAGCACCGTGGTGTTGGATGTGTCAGCTATCTGCTCACCGTCCCTGTGATGCTGAACCTCGACGCTGAGGACGCTCGGCGAACTGCCGTTGATGAACGGTGGGTCGAAGACTACGAGGTAGCGGTGCAGGACGTCGTAGGTCATGTTCCATCCACCGTCCCAGTGGCCCTCGGCGTCCCAGTCTACCAGTACTGTGCAGCTCGTCGGCTCGTCTCCCTCTCCAACTACCATCGCAGCAGGAATGCTGAGGAGAAGGATGGTCAGCACTGCAAGGACCGCTCTCACACGAGGCACGGAACGTGCCTCGACCTTCAAGATATGAACCAATGGGGGCGTTGTTACTCAGAACAGGGGCTCTTCGTAGTCGTCTTCCTCTCCGGAACGCTCGCGCCACAGAGACACCGGGACGTCTTCGTAGATTCCGGCATACGGGTCCTCTTCCTCGCTGGAGTCCTTTTTCTCCTCCCACAGGAGAGCCAGTTCCTCAGCGTTGGACTTGAACTTCCAGTAATGGATTCTCCATTCCCTGCCGTCCCACAGCGTTGTCTCCTCTGACTCGGTGGTCAGAAGGTCGTAGTCCTGCAGTTGGTAGAACAGGTTGCGGTCGGTTGGCTCTAGGGCATTGTCAATGATACGATTCGAGAAACCGAAGAACCCCAGCGCGTGCTCTGCAATCGATTCAGCTACAACGGTCTCCATGTCAATGTCGACCTTGTGGCGTATGGCCTGTGTGAGTTGTGCTAGTGTCAGACCCATCGCATACGCCTCCGGTGGCCTAATATGGAAGGCCGCGCTATTTCAACAGTCCTTCGCACAGCCTCATTTTTCGCCATTCTTCCCTCCGAAGTGGTTAATCTGCTCGCTACTTTCGCAGTGTCATGGAAAGCTCCAGTAGGCCGAGATTTCTAGGACTGGAGGAGTCCGACTCAGGGCCTTGGGATGTGGTGGTCCTGCCGGTGCCGTTCGAGATGACGACAAGTTGGGGTGAGGGCACTGAGAAGGGACCTGCTGCTTGCATCGAAGCAAGCTCCCAAGTCGAGCTCTACGACCCCCTGCTGCCCGATGACCTGCCGTGCGGCCTGGACATCCACACCGCTGAGGCATGGGGCTCTGAAGCTGGCACCCTGCTCGAGCAGCTGGATTCAATTCGCGACTACGCTGCCAAGTGGGTAGACGGGGGGCAGTTCCCAGTCTTCCTCGGAGGCGAGCACGGCATCCTGCCGCCATTGATGCAAGCGGCCTCAGGGCATCCTAAGATAGGGGGCGACCTAGGTCGTCTGACACTGGTGCAAATCGACGCCCATGCTGACTTGCGAGACGATCTGGGAGGGGAGCGCTTCTCGCACGGCACCGCTATGCGCCGGGCTCTCGATGCGGGTGTAGGAAGAGTGGTTCAAATTGGCACGCGAGCGCTGTCCCGTGAGGAGGCTGCTTTCGCCGCGTCCGACGAGCGGGTGGAGACCTGGTTCGCTCGCGACTTCATGGGCGTGTGTGATGGGCAGGCCGGATGGACTGCCCTTATGGATAGGATTGACAGCATAGAGGGTCCTGTCTGGCTGACCTTTGATGTCGATGGTCTAGACGGGTCACTTGTCCCGGACACCGGCACCCCGGTTCCCGGAGGCCTGAGTCACTGGGGTGCGGTTGAAATCATCGAGCACCTCTTCGCAAGTGGTGCGGAGGTCATAGGAGCGGACGTGAACGAGATTGTACCCGGAGAGGACCGGTTGACTCAGTTCAACGCCGCACTCATCACCACCAAGATCATGGCCGCTCACATCGCAAGCCGTGGTTAGTATTCAATAGGCTCACAGAAAGTGACAACGATTGTACGTGATGGCCCTCTTAGCGGCGCTATGCGCCGCTGGGCAGCAATCATCCTCGCATCCGTGATGCTCTCAGTATCGGCAGCGCCGGCTGCAACAGCACAGGTTGGTCAGCCGGACATCGTTCAGGAGCACTGGTATCATTCCTATGCAACACTGTCCTTGGACGTCAATGCATGGGCGGATGATTATCCCGAGATCGTCAATCTGCTCGTCGTGGGTCAAACGGAGATGGGGAGAAATCTCTGGATGTTGCAGATCTCAGATTGGAGTCAGGAAATCAAGCCCGATGGGACTGCCAAAGAGGTGGTTTACATCGACGGTGGGCACCATGGGAATGAGCATCTGGGCACGGAGCTTGCTTTCCTGGTTGCCGAGTATTACATCGAGGGATGGGCAGATGGCGAGCAAGAGGTACTCGATGTATTGGCGACTACGGAATTGCATATTCTCATCATGTTGAATGCAGATGGCAATGACTTCGATACTAGATGGAATGTCAACCAAGTAGATCTGAATAGAAACTATGACCACTACTGGAACACCTGCCCGACGACCCAGCCTGGGAGTGCTGCATTCAGCGAATCCGAGACTCTTGCAAACTCGATCTACATGAACGAGATCGTACCTCATGCCGACCTGTACATCACCATGCACACAGGAGTTTGGATCATGCTCTACCCTTGGGGCAAATGGCCCGAACAGCCCTCAGACTGGGAGATGTTCCATTTCATCAGAGATGATGTGCATGCCAACATATCCGACATCCCGATTCAGAATGCAAACCAAGGCCTCTACCCGAACTGTGGAACCAGCCGGGACTACGGGTATGGCATGATGGGATACCCCACATTCACATTCGAGACTGACGACGAGCAGTGGTTGCTGGGAACAGTGGAGGCACTATCAGAAAGGCTCGGTGAGGAGCTTGATGTGATGAATTACCTGATCGAGAATGTGTGGTACTGGAGGGCACGCCTTGTTGTCGATTCCCTAGAGATAGAAGATGGGGAAGTGCATCTGAGCATTTCGAACCTAGGACACGCGAGCACATCAAATGCAACACTGCTTTACTTCGAAGACAAAGAAGAGCCAGATATCTCATCGTATTGGTTCCCTGGGAAAAACGATGAGGAAAACCACCCTTGCTACGGCGGTGACGATCTTGAGCCGATTCAGCAGGGTACAAACTTCACCTTCTCCACCCCAGGATGCGGCTTTGGAGTCAATGCCACCAATAGCACCGTCACAATACTCGATTTCGGGGACGCTCCGATTTCCAGTGGCGAAGGAATGTGGGTCCTTTTCTACCAGAAACGGGTTGTAGATTCCTCGATGTGGGTCAACGAATCTGTCAATGAGAGCGTCGTAGAGATGAAGGCTGGCGGCTCGGGTCTGCTTCCGGCCCCTTCGATGCTACTTGTTTTCGTCGCCTTCGCTCTAGCGGCGATAAACAGCCAAAATCGCAAGTTTGAGCAATAATTACTTATTTTATTTTTGAAAATAGCCTCGAAACTTCATCTTTCAAGGGCAATTCTTTGTATATCACTACCGAATCGGAGGCTTCGGCGATATTCATGGAATGGAACAAAAGCGAATTCGGAGAAACCGGAAATCAACTGATACTGCCTCTATTCGAAGGCTCTGAGAAGGCTCCTAACAACGCCCTATCGGGGCTGAGTCGGAGTCAGCGAAGCCTAGTCAGGGAGGCGATAGCCTCGGACGACTTCGAGGGCAAGAAGGGTCAGAGGATGGCTGTCTGGACCCCTGGGTGCAGGGTGCTGCTGGTAGGCATGGGAAAGAAGGATGAGTTCGACCACAGGAAGGCTCGGAACATCGGTGCCCGCGTGATTGCTGCGCTCTCCAAGAAGAACGGGCTAGGGCTGACTGTCCGCTTCACCTCAGGCTGGTCGAGTGAGCGCATGCTCGACTTCGCTGAGGGCATGATGCTGCGCGACTACGAGTTCCTCGAGCACCAGGGGGTCGATGACGAGCATGTCACCGAGCCGTGGTCGACTGACTTTCAAGCCAGCGCACGCCACCAAGATGCGCTCGCAGACGGGCTCTCCAGAATACACTCGGTTGTAGGCGGGGTCCATCTCGCTCGCGACCTCGGCAACGAGCCAGCAAACGTGCTGTACCCGATGGAATACGCCCGCAGGGCTGTCGAGTGGGCAGAGAACAAAGACAACGTCGTAGTCGAGGTCTACGACTGGGACAAGTTACGTGAGCTCGGTATGGGTGGCCTGATCAACGTAGGCAAGGGCAGTGACAGGAAGCCCTGCATGGTGCTGTTCACACTCAATCCTGACGCCGACGGGGACGTCCAGAGACCCTGCATAGTCGGCAAAGGAATCACCTTCGACACTGGTGGAATCTCAATCAAGCCCTCAAGCGGAATGTGGGACATGAAGTACGACATGTGTGGGGCAGCCACAGTGTTCGGCCTCATGGAGGCCTTGCACGCGACTGGTTACGAGCGTCGTGTGAACGGACTGGCCTGCCTAGCTGAGAACATGCCCGGGTCGGGAGCATACCGCCCCGGTGACGTTTTCGAGACATACTCAGGAAAGACCATTGAGGTGTTCAGCACCGACGCCGAGGGGCGCAACGTACTCGCTGATGGACTATGGAAGGCTGGTGAGTTCGATCCCGAGTACATCG
>ENA-ORXI01000585-ORXI01000585.1-sediment-metagenome-genome-assembly--contig:-NODE-585-length-30325-cov-7.358338_pt1 | contig 30325 bp, 37 predicted proteins | sample MGYA00237861_ERZ511468 | MGnify/ENA primary metagenome ERZ511468 (study PRJEB26299, sample SAMN06266213) | sediment metagenome | isolation source: Hudson Canyon methane seep mesocosm | place: USA:Hudson... | reverse complement strand
TAGTATAGGTCAAAATTATAAGATAATAGAATGCATAAAAGAATCTTCAAAAAATAATATATATAAGGCTATAAAACTATCAGACAATAAGAAAGTTGTAATAAAACTTTTAAATAAACAGTTTATAGACTCTATTGATATATCAAAAATTAAATATGAGTTTTCAATTTTAGATAAATTAAAAGATATATCAGGAGTAATAAATGCGCTTGATTTTATGCAAGTCGAAGACAGTTTTGCCATTATATTTGAAGATTTTGATGGAGATGATTTTGAAAAAGAAATTATAAAATTTAACGATGAGTTACATCTTGAACAATTTTTAGATCAAGCAATTAAAATAACACAAGCTTTAGGTGAGATACACAATAAAGGTATAATTCATAAAGATTTAAATCCAAAAAACATACTTATAAATTTAGAAAATAATGATATTAAAATAATTGACTTTGGTATATCTTCTCAAATTTTATCAGAAAAACAAGATGATAATACAACTGTATTTAAAGGTTCTTTACCTTATATCTCACCAGAACAAACGGGTAGAATGAATAGAGAAATAGATTTTAGAAGTGATTTTTATTCATTGGGTATTACATTTTTTCAAATTTTAACAGGAAATCTGCCTTTTAAATCTAACGATATGCACGGATGGATTTACAATCATATTGCAAAAAAACCACTATCTCCTAAAGATTTTAATCAAAATATTCCTGATGTCGTAGCCGATATAATATTAAAACTTATTTCAAAAAATGCAGAAAATAGATACAGTAGTGCATATAGTCTTTTACAAGATTTAAAAAAATGTTTAGAAGAATATAAACTATATAAAAATATAAAAAATTTCAAACTTGAAAGTTATAGTAACTCTCCTATTTTTAGAATTTCACAAAAATTATATGGTCGTAAAAAAGAACTTGAAATAATGAATACTATTTTCAAAAAGTCTTCATTATCTAAAGTAGAATCACTTTTTGTATCAGGGGATCCAGGTGTTGGAAAATCTGCTATTATTAGAGAATTACAAAAAACAATAATTGAAAAAAATGGTAAATATATAAGTGGTAAATTTGATCAATTCGAAAAAAATATACCTTACAGTGCACTTTCATCTGCTTTTGAAAAACTTATCAATCATATATTAAGTGAATCCCAAGATACTTTAAAAGTATTCAAAGATAAACTAAATAAAGCATTGGCACCAAATGCACAATTACTAAATGATTTAATTCCAAATTTAGTGCATATAATTGGTGAACATAAAGCACCGCCAGTACTACCTCCATCTGAAGAACAAAATAGATTCTTACTCACTTTTAATAATTTTATTAGTGTATTTGCAACTAAAGAACATCCTTTAACAATATTTTTAGACGATCTTCAATGGAGTGATATTCCAACTATGTCATTAATGGAAAAACTTATTATAGATGATAATCAAAAAAATCTTTTTATTGTTGGTGCGTATAGATCCAATGAAGTAAGTATTGGTCATCCATTAATGCTGAGCATTGATAATGTTGAAAAAGTAAAAACTATTCATCATATTGAATTATCTGCACTAAGTGAAGATTCTGTTAATGAGTTAATATCAGATACACTTTGTGAAGATAAAGAATCTACTGAAGCTATTTCGAAACTTATTTTTGAAAAAACCAAAGGAAATCCATTTTTTGTATCAAAAATATTAGACCAACTATATACAGATGGGTATATTAAGTTTAATACAAAAACAGGAAAATGGGACTATACATACCATGATATAAACAATATTGATATATGTGATAATGTTATTGATTTTCTAATATCTAGTACTAAAAATTTATCAAATGAGACAATGAATATTTTAAAACTATGCTCTTGTATAGGAAATAAATTTGATTTTAAAACTATTGCAACTGTCAATAACAGCAATTTTATTGCAACTGCAAAAGCATTATGGCCTGCTATTACAAATGAACTTATTGTACCTCAAGATGACAACTATAGGCTTATCCATCAATCTTATAATGATGAAGAAAAAGATTTTTCAAATCTTAATACCCAATATAAATTTAGACATGATAGAGTTCAACAGGCAATTTATTCTTTAATAAGTAAAGAAGAAAGTGAAAAAAATCATCTCCAAATAGGACGTCTACTAAAAGATAAAAATTTGGATAAAAAGTTAATAGAAATAGTAAGTCATCTAAATGAAGGTTATAAATTAGTCGATGATAAAGATGAAAGATTTCAACTACTTGAATTAAATCTCAAAGCCAGTAAAAAAGCAAAAGCTTCAAGTGCTTATAAACCTGCTCTTGAATATTTAAAAATAGCAAAAAAACTACTAAATGAGAATGCTTTTGAAAAATCATATAATATTGCAATAGATGTATATAAAGAATATGCACAATGCTCTTATCTTTGCGGTGAGTTTGAAGTGGCAGAACAAAATATTGAAATAATCTTAAATCAAGCAAAAAATAATTTTGAGAAATCAGAAATATATCATATGAGAATGCAACATTATACAATAGCAGGAAAATTAGAAGAAGCAATACAAGCAGGTATAAAAGGACTGGCTTTATTAAATATTGATATACCAACAAATCCAGATGAAGAGAAAGGCGGCGGCTGTCTTATAGCAACAGCAGCTTATGGTTCTGAACTTGCACCACAAGTTCAAATGCTTAGAGAAATTAGAGATAACCAATTAATGAACACAGAATCTGGCTCAGCATTCATGTCAAGTTTCAATGAAGCATACTATTCATTCTCACCATATATTGCAGACATGGAACGTGAAAGTCCAGTCTTCAAAGAGATTGTAAAAGCTGGCCTGACACCGATGCTCTCATCATTGGCAATCATGGAAAATGCAGAAACTGAAAGCGAAGTCTTGGGACTTGGACTGTCAGTAATCGCATTGAATCTGGGAATGTATCTTGGACTTCCTGCAATTGTAGTGATTGGAATCAAGAAAAGAAAATAATTTTTTTTACCAAACGTCATCTACTTCATCAAGTAATTTGTATTCTTTTTCAGCTTCGCGTTTCATGAGTTTTAATCGTGAAATATCCCTGTCAAAGAATAAATCTATTATCCAATCAAGTAACACACGTATTTTTTTATCAAATGTTGGAATTTTTGAAAGATATACATTTCTCCAAATCAACCAAGCTAAGAATCCTGAGATATTTGCTCCCAAAAATGTTGCAATTCCAGATCTTTTTCCAATAATTGCCATTTGTCCTTTAGAATGATAAACAAATTTTTCTTGTTCAGAATTTTGAATTAATGAAATTAAATTTTTTGCAGCCATTTTTGCTTGAGATTCTGCAATTTGTGCAGTTGGAGGAAATGGTCTATTTGTTATTGGATCTATAAATAAAGCACAATCACCTATTGCAAATACGCCTGGAAATTTTAATACTTCAAGAAAATTATTAATTACAATTTTACCTTTTTCAGTTTTGAACATTGATCTTTTAATTGTATTAACTGGAGTAACTCCTGCAGTCCAAATCAAAGTTTTTGTAATAATTGATTCAACTTCAGATTGATCAATAGAATCTTTTGGGGTTTCATCTAATGTTTTTATTGTTACTTCATTCCCATCAAAACTTGTAACAGCTTTTTTTAATCGAATATCAATCCCCCTTTCTATTAATTTCTTTTTTGCAAAGTCTGCTAATTTTTTATTAAATCCAGGTAAAATTTCTCCCATCGCTTCTAATACAATTACTTTAAGATCTTCTTTCTGAATTGTTGGGTAATATTTTCGTGCATCTAAAAGTAAATCCATTAATTCCCCTGCAGTTTCTATTCCTGCAAAACCACCACCAACTACAACAAAATTCAAAAAACTTTTTCTAAGAATTGGATTTGTTTCATTTTCTGCTTGTTCAAGCATATCAATTACTCTATTTCTTAACATTACAGCATCGTTGAGTGTTTTCATTGTGTAAGCATTTTTTTCAACATCAGCCATACCAAAAAAATTAGTTTCACTACCAAGTGCAATTACTAAAAAATCATAATGAATTGAAATACTTCTTTTATCTCTAGTTCCCCATAATGTGACTAATTTTCCATATGGATCTACATTTTTGATTCTTCCTTCATAGAATTTTGTTTTTTTACAAATTGTTCTAATTGGGAATACTATGTGCCTAGTTTCAATCATACCTGAGGCTACTTGCGGTAACATTGGAGTAAATAAAAGAAAATTATCTTCTCCAACCATTACTAATTCAACTTCAGGGTTATTTCCAAATTCTGATTCTAATTGTTTAGCACATTCTACAGCTGCAAAACCACTACCTAAAATTACAATTTTTTTCTTATTTTTGATCAATTATATCTAATCCATTTATTGACTGAATATATGCTATAAGTATAATTTTAAAAAAAATTACTAGTTTTTATGTTCTCATAATATCTGAATGTAAAATCTCATAAGCTCTTGATGAATCTCTTTCATTAAGAATTATTGTAATGTTATCTTGACTGAAAAATGCATTAACTAATTCTACTCCATTTGCATGTAATACTTCTGCAACATATGATACTACATCTGATTGGTTTTGAGAGCTTGGTATTGAAATTCTAATTTTTGCAAGACCTGTACTAAACATATCTTCTCTTTCTGAAACACTATTGAAAATTTGTCTAATATCTTCCATATCCTCTGTAAGAAATCTAAATGAATCTGATAATCTAAAAAATTCATAATTATTAGTTACCTTAGAGAATTTATCTAAAATTGACATAGGATCCATTTCATTTGAATCCTTAATAGAAAATTTAACATCCATTATTCCATCTGTTAAAGCTAATCTAGCATTTTTCAAAACTGATTCTTCTTTCATTTCTTCTTTAATTTCAAATGAATCTGCATATCTTTTGATTGCAACTACCACAGTATTGAGATTAACAGAATTTCCTAAAATTTTTTCTATTTCTGGTTGAATTTTTACTGCTAATGCAGTATAATTGATCAAATCCATTTTCATACAATCATAAATTGAACGATTTCTCGTTATGATTTCTCTTACAACTTCAGGAATAGACATATTTGATCTCATTAAAATTATTATAGTATGTCAGTTATAATAGGATTATGTAATAAATTGAATTACTATTCAATATATTTATATAATGTAATGTATATTACATATTGTAGATTAATATGACAAGTTTCTTTGATACCGAAATTGATAGAATTTTCAAAAGTATGTCATCTTCATTTTTTGACGTAAATGATGCTTTTGAAGAAGTCAAAGGTAATTCCAATTCTGGTCCACTTTTTTACGGTTATACAATGACTGTTGGTCCAGATGGAAAACCTTCTGTACAGGAATATGGAAACGTAAAACCAGATCGTCCTCATATTTCTGATGCCAGAGAAGCAATTGTTGATACAATTGTAGATGAAAAAGAGAAAGTAGTAAAACTCATAGCTGAAATGCCAGGAGTTGAAAAAACTGATGTCAAAATTTTGTTTGACAAAAATGTTGTAGATATTACTGCAGAACATGGTGAAAAAAAATACCATTGTAAAGTTCCACTACAACATAAAGTTGATGAAAACTCTGGAAAAGCTACCTACAAAAATGGAATCTTACAATTGATTTTCAAACTAGTTGTAGAAAAACAAACTAGCAAAAGAGTGGAGGTTGAATAAACCCCTCATTTTTTTGAGGTAATAATATGGAAAAAATAAGTTTAAAAATTAATGAAATTCCACAACAACATATTGGAAAAGGTAGAGCAATAATTGATCCAAAAATAATTGAGGATCAAAATTGGAATATTGGCCAAATTTTAGAATTAACACACAACAAAAAAACATATGTTAAACTTTGGCCTGCAACACCTCAAGAATATGGAGCAGGAATAATCAAAATAGATGGTATTACTAGACAAAATATTGGAGCAGGAATAGATGATAAAATTTCTATTAAATCCGTTGAAGCTGTAAAAGCTGAACAAATCATTTTGTCTCCAACTGAAAAAATTACAACTGATGGATTACAAGAATATATGATTTACAACTATCTTAATCATGTGTTTAGTAATGGTGATACAATATCACTTAATACACAAATGGGAAGTAGAGTTCAATTTGTTGTAACAAATACAAAACCATCAAAACCAGTAATTGTTACTGAAAAAACAATTTTCAAACTTGGTTCATTAACTAAAGCAGTTGATGCATCTGTTCCAAGAATAACATATGATGAACTTGGTGGTCTAAAAAGTGAAGTTCAAAAAATTCGTGAAATGATAGAATTACCAATGCGTCATCCTGAATTATTTGAAAAAATAGGTGTGGAAGCTCCAAAGGGTGTTTTACTTTATGGTCCACCTGGAACTGGTAAGACATTACTTGCAAAAGCAGTAGCTGGAGAAACTAATGCTCATTTTATCTCTATAAGTGGTCCTGAAATAATGGGTAAACATTATGGTGAAAGTGAAGAAAGAATTAGAGAAATTTTTACACAAGCCGAAGAGAACTCCCCTAGCATTGTATTCATTGATGAAATAGATTCCATTGCTCCAAAAAGAGATGAAGTATCAGGAGAACTTGAGAAAAGAATAGTTTCTCAACTATTAACATTGATGGATGGTATGAAGTCTAGAGGTAATGTTGTAGTAATTGCTGCAACAAATAGACCAGATTCAATAGATCCTGCACTTAGAAGACCAGGTAGATTTGACAGAGAAATTGAGATTGGAATTCCTGATGATGAAGGAAGATTCGATATTCTTTCAATTCATACACGTGGTATGCCAATTGATGAAAAAGTAGATCTAAAACAAATCTCAAAAACTACACATGGATTTGTAGGAGCTGATTTAGAAATATTATCTAAAGAAGCAGCAATGAAATCCCTTCGTAGAATTCTTCCTGAGATTGATTATGATGAAGAAAAAATTTCATCAGAGATACTTGAAAAGATCCAAATCACCAGTGATGACTTTAGAGATGCACTAAAAGAAGTAAGTCCTAGTGCACTCAGAGAAGTTCAAGTTCAAGTTCCAAATGTAAGTTGGGATGATGTTGGTGGTTTAGAAAATCTAAAAGAAGAACTCAAAGAAGCTGTTGAATGGCCAATCAAATACAAGGATGCATATGATTATGTTAATGTAGAATCTCCCAAGGGAATTTTACTTGATGGTCCTCCAGGAACTGGAAAGACATTGATAGCAAAAGCTCTTGCCAAAATGACAGATTCTAATTTTATTAGTATCAAAGGTCCTGAACTATTATCAAAATGGGTAGGTGAATCAGAAAGAGGCATTAGAGAAATTTTCAGAAAAGCACGACAAGCTGCTCCATGTATCATTTTCTTAGATGAAGTTGATGCACTTGTTCCAAGAAGAGGAAGCGGAGGTTCTAATTCACATGTTACAGAAAATGTAGTGTCTCAAATCCTAACAGAAATTGATGGACTAGAAGAGCTAAACAATGTGTTGATAATTGCTGCAACAAACCGATTAGATATTGTTGATGAAGCATTTCTTAGACCAGGTAGATTTGATAGAATCATCAAAGTTCCAAATCCTGATGAAAAAGGAAGACAGCATATCTTTGAGATTCATACAAAGAGTAAGCCTCTTGCAAGTGATGTAAAAATCTCAGAAATTGTAAAGTTAACTGATAACTTTAGTGGTGCTGAAATTGCAGCAGTCGCAAACAGAGCAGCTATTGCAGCTTTGAGGAGATATGTTTCTGGTAAATCAAAGAATGTCAAGGAGATTAGGATCACTCAACAAGATCTAATTGATGCTGTGGACAAGGTAAAGCCTCGGAAGAGAGAGGCTCCTATACCTCATGCCATAAAATAGTCTAAATACTAAAGGAAATGAGATGAAATAATGAAACTTTACCTTGATTTTGAACCTTGTAAAGAGTGTAAAGAAATGATGAGCGAATTAAGTAGTCCTGAAATGCTTTTTGCTGATGAAAAAACAAGATCTGATGAATCTGCAAAATTTTTACGACATTTAACTTACAATCATAACGAAGTTGTTCAAGCTGTAATGGAAGATCTTCCAAAACAGAAAAAGGATCAAGAACCTGATTTTTATCAATAATTTAGTTTTTTCTTATTTTAGTAAATTCAGCTTCTAAAATTTCTTTTCTAGTAATTTTTAAAACATCATAAATTTTATCAAAAACATCTTCAGTATTATTTCCTAAAATTTTAACAATAATTCCTGATTCATTTGGTAGAATTGATGTACCTATTGAAACTAATTCTGATTTTTGTATCTTTTCATAAATTTTTTCTTCCAATTTTTCTATCTGGTTCTTCTTCGTTAAGACATATACTGTTCCTACAATATTGTATTTTCCTAAAATTCCTTTTATTTTCATATTGTATTTTTTAGGTTCTATTTTCATATTTTCTAAACATCGAAATTCATTGTTTTGATTTTTACAATATGTTCTAAGATAACAAATATCATAATCAAAAGTTTCTTTCATTGCTGTTCGTCCAGGTGTTAAAACTTCTGAATAAATTAGAGTTGCATTATCATGTATATTCAAATTTACTTTTTGATAATATCTAGAATTTTGATATGGTATTATTTGATCTGGAATATATTCCAAGTAGCAATTTTCATCTAGTGTAATGTTTACCATTTGTGATGCAGAATTTGAATTCATACTGTAGATTCTAGTTGCACCTTGAGTAGTAATATGACTAACAGCATTATTTTTCAAGGTGATATCTGTCTTGTATCTATCTCCTTGTAAAATCCCGCCTGATGGTGAAATAATGTACAAATATGCCATACCTGGAAGTGAACTTTCAGGATATACTGCTCGCTGAATTTGTAGGGGAACTTGAGAAAATTGTTTTGTTATGACTGTTTTTAATTCATTATTTTCTTTTAACTCTACATCTAAAATTCCAACTTTTCCTGATTTTCCAACTTCTAATTGCTCTATTTTTAAATTATATTTTTTTACTTCTTGTGGAGTTTCATCTGAAATTAATTTTATGTCGTTCAAATCTTACACTTTTTTTAAATTATTTGATTTAGGTTGAGAATCTAATAATAGATCATGAATAATATGTTCTGCAATTTTTTTAACACCTTGATCTGTTTTACAATTAATAAATTCAAATGGTTTTTCTTTTCTTATTTTTTCAGCATCTGTTTTCATAATTTCTAAATTTGCACCTACTAATTCTGCAAGATCTATTTTATTTATTATCAAAAGATCACAATTTGTAATTCCTAATCCACCTTTTCTTGGATATTTATCTCCACCAGCAACATCAATTATGTAAATAAAATAATCTGCAAGAATTGGACTGAATGTTGTGGTAATGTTATCTCCACCACTTTCAATTATAATTAAATCTAATTCTGGATGATTATCTTCCATTTCTTCTATTATTGCTAAATTCATTGAAGGATCTTCTCTAACTGCTGTATGTGGACATCCTCCTGTAGCAAGTCCAATTACCATATTTTCTGGTAATAATCCTTTTTTTGTAGCTAAATTATTTCTAATTCGATCAGCATCTTCTTTTGAGATTACATCATTTGAGATAATACTGATACTGTAACCAACTTCAGCTAGCATAGGTACTAGACGCTCAATTAGCATACTTTTTCCAGAGCCTACTGGTCCTCCAATGCCTATTCTTGGTATGTGAGTCATAAAGCAAAAATCAATTTTTATGTAATAAACATTTTAGAATCCATTTTTTCATGTGACATTTGGATTATATCAAATTGTGGTGCAAATTGCCACATATCATAAAGTGATTTACTAGAATTTTCTTTTAGGGTTTGAATAATTATTGGTTTTATTTCATGAATAATTTTTTGACCTTCTAAATGTTGAATTAATCCTAATCTTAAAGCTGCTCCTATAACACTAACTGTAAAACCATATAGTAGCATTGTAAGACTTTTTTCTTTTCTTATTTGTAATGCATTACAACATATTGCAAATGCTACTGGAAATATACCATGCACTTTTTTTTCTTTAATTGCTTTTTGATATTCATTAAAAATATCATTATCTTTTACAAATTCTGAGACACATTTGATTAATTGAATTCCTGAATTAACTGATGCTTTTCTTATTTCTTTTATTGGTTTCATAATAAATGCAATTTCATCTGCTTGAATTATTTCCTTGAAATCTTTTTTTTCAGCATTTGTAAATGCATGTGAAAGTGCAATACAATCTGATGGTCCTATTTGTTGTTCAATATTTACTTTAATCATATTTTTAATATCTTCTATTCCTTTAATTTCATTATTAGAAAAAAGAAATTCTAATCCATTTGATGTTGCATAAAGTCCTGTAGGAAAAAATGAGTCTGAAAGCTGCATAACTGCAAGCTCTTCATTAATTTCATCAGTGTTCATGTACATCAGCACTAGTATGTGGCAAAAATATTTCTTCTTCTATTTTTAATTCAATATGATCAATAATTTCTTTGAAAAGTCTTTGAAATATTTCTAATTCTGAATCTTCTTGAATTGGAAATAATATCATTTTATTTTTAATTGCAATTGGTCTGTGCCTATTTCCGATAATATGGCCTAATAGTATGGCTATATTTTCATTATTTTCTTTTAATTTAACTGAAATTACTTTTTCAGGAATTTGCTCAACAATAATTTTTGTTTCATTATTACCAATAATATCTCCATGTTGAAGTTTAATGCCTGAATCTAGATTAATTCCAATATCTGTACCTAAATCTGTCTTTTTTCTTAGAATTCTTTTTTCCAAATCAATGCGGGAAATTATTAATTTTTCAAAATTAGTACTTTTTAAACTAGTTTCTTTGAAAATATTTCCTAAAATTGAATTAATGTTTATCATGATTACTTTCCAATTTTGATAAAATTATAGTTTTGTAATTTATGTTTGAATTATTATATACAGTAATTGAATACTATAATTATTGATGCTTACACCTAGAGAATTAGAAAAATTAAATATTTTTGTTGCAGCTGAATTAGCTCGTAAAAGACAAGGAAGAGGGCTAAAATTAAATCATCCAGAATCTGTAGCTATTCTTTCTGATCATATATTGGAAGGTGCAAGAGATGGAAGATCTGTTCCAGAATTAATGAGTTCTGGAAAACAAGTTTTAAAAAAAGATCAGGTATTACCCGGAGTTGCAGAATTAATTCATTCCATACAAGTTGAAGCTACTTTTGATGATGGTACAAAATTAGTTACTGTTCATGATCCTATAGGTGAAAATTAAAATGATTCCTGGAGAATATTTTTTATCTGAAGAACCAATAATTGCAAATGATAAAAAAATTACAATAACTTTAGATATTCAAAATACTGGTGATAGACCAATTCAAGTTGGATCTCATGCACATTTTTTTGAAGTGAATAAAGCATTAGAATTCCCAAGAAGAAAATCTTATGGATTTCATCTTAACATTGCTGCTGGAACTTCTATAAGATTTGAACCAGGAGATAATAAAAAAGTAGACTTAACAGAATTTTCTGGAAAAAGAATTGTTTATGGATTTAGTGGATTAGTAAATGGTTCACTAACTGAAAAAAAAGAAGAAGCATTTTCTAAAGCAAAAGACCAAGGCTTTCGAGGTATGGAATTATGACTTTAAATATTTCTAGAAAAAATTATGCTGATTTGTTTGGTCCTACAACTGGTGATAGAGTTCGTCTTGCTGATACTGATTTAATTATTGAAATTGAAAAAGATTTGATCAAACATGGTGATGAATCTGTTTTTGGAGGTGGAAAAAGTATTCGAGATGGAATGGGACAAGCTAGTGGAGTATCTAGAGCTGATTCACTTGATCTTGTTATTACAAATGCAATAATTTTAGATCCTATTTTAGGAATTATCAAAGCTGACATTGGTGTAAAAGATGGAAGAATTGTAGGTGTAGGAAATGCTGGAAATCCAAATATTGCTGATGATGTAGATATGATAATTTCATCTAACACTGAAATCATTGCTGGAGAAAATACAATTTGTACTCCTGGCACAATTGATTCTCACATTCATTTTATTTCTCCACAACAAGCTACACATGCAATTTGTAATGGAACTACAACAATGATTGGTGGGGGAACAGGCCCTGCTGATGGAACTAATGCTACAACATGTACGCCTGGAAAATGGAATATTCATAGAATGATAGAATCTGTAGATAATTTTCCAATGAATTTTGGTTTTCTTGCAAAAGGAAATGATTCTCTTGAACCTGCATTATTTGAACAAATTGAAGCTGGAGCTTGTGGATTAAAATTACATGAAGATTGGGGAACAACTCCTGCAACAATTAATTCTGCATTGAATGTAGCTGACAAAACTGATACTCAAGTTGCTATTCACACTGATACTCTAAATGAATGTGGATTTGTAGATGATACAATTGCAGCAATTGCAGGTAGAACAATTCATACTTATCATACTGAAGGTGCAGGTGGAGGACATGCTCCTGATATTTTAAAAGTTGCAAGTGAATCTAATATTCTTCCATCTTCAACAAATCCAACACGTCCATTTACTGTAAACACATTAGCAGAACATCTTGACATGATGATGGTTTGTCACCATCTTAATTCATCAGTACCTGAAGATATTTCATTTGCTGAATCTCGAATAAGAGGAGAAACAATTGCTGCAGAAGATGTTTTGCATGACATTGGAGTTCTTAGTATGATGTCTTCAGATAGTCAAGCAATGGGAAGAGTTGGAGAAGTTACTACAAGAAATTGGCAAACTGCAGATAAGATGAAAAAAATGACTGGAAGTTTATCTGAAGATAATTCTCAAAATGATAATTTTAGAGTAAAAAGATATCTTGCAAAAATTACTATTAATCCTGCTATTACGCATGGAATTTCTGATCATGTTGGAAGCTTGCAGCCTGGAAGATTAGCTGATATTGTAATTTGGTCTCCACAATTTTTTGGTGTAAAACCTAAAATGATTATCAAAGGTGGTTTCATTGCTTATTCTTTAATGGGTGATCCAAATGCATCCATCCCAACAACAGAACCTGTATTGTATCGACCTATGTTTGGATCACTTGGTAAAGCAGTACAATCAACATCTATAATTTTTACATCTCAATTAGCATTAGATAATGGCATGCAAGAAAAAATTAATTGTGATAAAAAATTAGTTGCTGTAAAAAATTGTCGCTCTATTGGAAAAAAAGATATGTTGTATAATGATGCAACACCTGACATTGATGTAAATCCAGAAACATATGAAGTAAAAGTTGATGGAAAAATTACTACAACTGATCCTGCAACAAAATTATCTTTAGGACGACTTTATCATTTATTTTAAAAATATCATATCATTTATTCCAAAAATATCATCGGAAGCACATATTTGATTATTCTAAAATTATTTTATTACTGACTATTTTGCATATTTTTCGGGGCCTAAAATTTGATCTATATAAAATTTAATCACCTTAAAATCCTTAAATAGATATTGGCATTAGTTTTTCTAGTGTCCCAAACTAGATCCGTCTATGCGTTTTCACTTTTAGCTATACTTGCGATCATTACTGTTTCTGGTATTCCTCAATCTGTTTATGCAGCAGGTGAAATCTCTCAAGGTTTTGCCGTTGGAGAGGCCTTACCAGAATGGATTGGTTGGGCTATTGTCGTTGGTCTAGGAATGGTATTTGCTGTAATTATTACAGTTGAAGTAAAAATTGAAGAAAAATATCTAGGTGTTAGTCAAACCTCTGAAATGTTTAACACAGCAGGAAGAACTATCAAAACTGGTCTTACTGCAGCAGCAATTGTTTCAGCATGGACATGGGCGGCAACATTACTGCAATCATCCACTGTAGCATATCAATATGGTATCAGTGGTCCATTTTGGTACGCAGCAGGCGCATCAATTCAGGTTCTATTATTCGGAATTTTAGCTATTGAATTAAAACGAAAAGCACCAAACGCACACACTTTCTTAGAAATTATTCGTGCAAGATATGGTAACGGTTCTCACAAAGTATTCTTGGTATTTGCATTAATGACTAACATGATTGTAACTGCAATGCTCCTACTTGGAGGTTCAGCAGTTGTCAATGGTTTAACTGGAATGGATATTTCACTAGCCGCTTTCTTAATTCCAATCGGTGTTATGATTTACACTTTAGTTGGAGGATTAAAAGCAACTTTCGTTGCAGATTATATGCACACTATTATCATATTCGTTACAATATTGACATTTGTTTCAGCAGTCTACATCAATACTGACATTACTGGTGGTATTGAAGGAATGTATGATAAATTAGTACAAGCAGCCGAAATAAGACCGATTGAAGGTAATGCTGGAGGAGCATTCTTGACTATGGCATCTGCCGGTGGATTGATGTTTGGTATCATTAACATAGTTGGAAACTTTGGAACTGTCTTTGTGGATCAAGCATATTGGCAACGAGCAATTGCTGCCAAACCATCATCAACTGTAAAAGGTTTCTTACTTGGTGGACTTTGTTGGTTTGCAATTCCATTTACACTTGCAACTACGATGGGACTGACGGCGGTTGCGCTCGATGTAGATATTACAATGCAACAAGCTCAAATGGGCTTAGTAGTTCCAGCAGCAGCAACTGCACTAATGGGTGAAGTTGGAGCAATTTTGGTATTAACAATGTTATTCATGGCAGTAACTTCTGCAGGATCTGCAGAATTAATCGCAGTATCCTCAATTGTAACTTATGATTTGTATAGGACTTACAGTAATCCGAATGCCACAGGTAAACAGCTTGTTAAAGTATCCAGGGCGACAATTGTTGCGTTCGGGCTTGGTATGGGTGGTCTAGCTGTAGTACTACTTAGTATGGGTCTAAGTCTTGGATTCGTCTACCTAGCAATGGGTATCTTGATTGGTTCAGCAGTAGTTCCAATCGCACTTACGATATTATGGTCCAAAACCAACAAAGTTGCAGCGACAGCGGGAGCGGTTATTGGATTGTTATGTTCCACAACTGTATGGGTAATAACAGCATCTGGTGCAGGTGGTTTTGTCGAATCAGGTGGTGTTATTGACTTAGCTAGTCTTGGTAACAATTACGCTATGCTATTTGCAAACATTACAGCAATTCTTTCCGGTGGTATAATTGCAATAATTGGAAGTCTTGCAGCAGGCAAGACATTTGATTGGAATGATCTTAAAACCAAGATTACTCTTGTCGAAATCACTACACAGGAAACAGAAGACGAAGAGACATTGAAGAAAGCCTTCAAGTTCAGTGTTAGAGGTGGAGGTATTATGGCTTTAGTACTAATCATTGTATGGCCAATGCCATTAATTGCATCAGGATATATCTTTGAAATTGGTGCTTACAGTGTCTGGGTAGCAATATCAGTGGTATGGGTATCACTTGCATCAGCAATTATCATATTCTTGCCAATAATTGAAGCAAGAAAAGGAATCGCAAAAGTCTTTAGTGGAAACAAAGCACAAGGAGCATAATGACCTCTTGTACTGGGTGCAATGTTGCACTGGGCTTTAAGAAATACAATTTTCAAAAGCAATGGCGAGTTCCTGGATATTTTTGTAAAGAATGTATGAAACAAATTGGTCAGGACTTTGATGATCATGGTAGAATTACTCTACCTAAGAGATCATGTGACTCATGCCATCAGGACTTCTTTTTCTTAACTACTACATGGCAAAATAAAAAACGTCATCGTTGTTGTAATGTTTGTAAAGATCTTGTAGATATTCAAGCAACTTCTGATCAATATGATGAAACACCTTATTTGCCACCACCACCAGCTAGAGTTCCAATAATGATGGCTATTTTTGCAGGTTTTGGTGTATTGTTAATGATTGCTGGACTTGCATATGTTGTACTTGTTGCACCAACACAAGAGGCTAACATATTACACATTATTGTTGGAAGTTGTATGACTGGTGGCGGATTTATGCTGGCAAGAAAGATGGTTAAAGTTAGAAATATTGTATTAGGTAAGCTATCAAATCCTTAAAAATAGTATTAATTTTTAAATCCTATAACTTTTAAAATAATACTATGAGAACAAGTGATCCAAAGTATAGAAAATACATGTTTGCTTTAATGGGTATATGCACTGCAATTATTGTACTAGTTAATTTTACATAGAATTTTTAATTAAAAATTTATTCTTTTTTGATTGATTCTAAAGAATGGCCACGATTAGTAATCATTTGTGTAACTGCTCCCATTGTATAATCTAGTCCATGCTCTTCTTCAAAATGATCTCTTAATTTTTTAATTAAACCTATAGTTAATTCTTCATCTAAAACTAAATCACATTCATACCCATAATCATTACATCGTAGTTTAATTGACATTATATTTTGCAATGCTCAAACCTATAAAAACGTCGGCATATTTTTTTGATACTATCACTAATAACCTATAATAATAATTTGATAATAAATGAAAGGACTAGAATTTATTTTTCTTGGTGTAGGTTCTGTACTTGGAGCTTATTTGAGATACAAGATTACTGAATCTCCATTACTTTTCAATACAATACCTGTTAACGTTTTGATGGTTAATGTTGTTGGAGCTTTTATTCTTGGAATATTTATTGTACTTTCCCAACAATGGCATCTTGATGGAAAATACTCTTTATTTGCTGCTGTAGGTTTTTGTGGTTCACTAACTACCATGTCTGCATTTGCACTTGATTCTAGTAATTTACTTGAAAATAATCAATATACTGCACTAGTAGTAAATATTTTAGCAAATGTAGTATTATCTATTGCAGCTTTGATTGGAGGTAAATCCTTAATGAGTGCAATTATTAATAATTAATTGAAAATGGTCTATTCATATCAAGTAATTAAATTTCAAACTATTTCATTTGTTAATGGAGTTCATTGGTCTCAATCAGTTGGAGATAAAGGAATTCTCTACAAATCTCTAAAAGATCCATTTTCAAAACTTATTGTACAATCTCCAAATGGTTCAAAAAAATTGTATCATATTCCAAAAGATAGAACAGTTGTTGTAAATAATTATACTGTACATTTTCTAGGTGAACCAGCTTAAACATTATTTTTAATACTCATAAATATCAAATTGAATTTATATCGCTAATTTTATAATAAAATATTGTTAGAATTAAACAAAAAAGTATTTGGTAATATTATGACTCAAGAAATTATTGGTTCAGAACCATCTATTTCTGAAATAAAAATTATTTTTGAAAAAGAATTTTCAATTTTGGTTAAAAATTTAGAATCAATTTCAAAAGAAAATTTAGATAATATTTTAAAACAACAAAAAATTTGTGAAAAACATGTCAACACTAGACCTGGTGCAATGGCTTTGAATCAGAGTAAAATTGAGATGTTTAATGAGTATAATAATAAATATCTTGAAAAAATTGAAGAAAAAATTAATTAATTTTTAGAAAAACATTAAATCTATAGTAACAATAATTTTTGTTATTGAGTGCAACTAATTCATTACGTGAAGATCATAAACAAATTAGACGTTTAGACAAGGTTATCGTAAAATGTTATACAGATCTTTATGCAGGCAAAAATATTCCAATTTCTGATTTAGAAAAAATTACAATAATTATTGAAGAATTTTTTGATTCAATTCATTATTCACGAGAAGAGGACTCCTATTTTCCATGTGTTGCAAGTTACGATCATCTAAAACAAGAAATACGTGCATTACTAATTGAACATGAATTTTCAAGAAGAATTGCAATACAGATCAAAAAACATGTAAAAAGATGGAAAAATGGTGAGGATGCACGAGAACCTGTTGCAAGATTTTTGAAAACATATTCAATTTATCTGATGGATCACATGAAAAAAGAAGAAAATTTCTTTGATAAAGCAGAGGCTGAAATTATTTCAAAAGAAGAAGAATTTGAAATGTATGAACAATTCAAATCAGTTATGACAGTTTCAAAAAAAATGGGAGAAATGATTAAAGAAATTGAATATTTAGAGAATCAAAATTGGGTTAAAAATTAACGTAAGCTCTTTATTGGTTATTCCAATATTTTTGTATATGAAACCTTTCATTCTTTGGATGACTGGTCTTCCTTGTTCAGGTAAGACCACCATTGTAAAAGATTTGCAGAAAGATATTCCAAATTTGGCAATGCTTGATGGTGATGAACTAAGAGAATGGTTCTCACCTAAAGATTTTTCAAAAGCAGGACGTGATGAGCATAACAAAAAAGTTGCTCATTTGGCTAAGCTTTTGTTAAATCATGGTGTTCCAAGTATAGTATCTCTAGTATCACCATATGTTGAGAATAGAGAAAATGCTAGAGAGATTATTGCTGCAGGTGATCAATTTGCAGAAGTGTATGTGAAGTGTTCATTAGCTAAATGTGAAGAAAGAGATGTCAAAGGTATGTATGCCAAGGCACGAAAAGGAGAGATTAAGGGATTTACAGGAATTGATGATCCTTATGAAGCTCCAGAAAAAGCAGATTTAGTAATTGATACTGAGCATGACCCACTTTCAGACAGTGCAAATAAAGTAAAGGACTTTCTTAATGAAAGAAACCTACTCTAATTTTTTAAATTCTTCTACTATTTTATCATGAATTAATCCGTTAGTAACTAAAATCCCATTTTGATGATACACATTTTTGTTATTGTATGTTAATTCATTTCCTAACATATCTGTCATTTTCCCACCAGCTTCTGAAACAATACAATAAGATGCAGCTGTATCCCATTCTTTCATTTTGTTTGTTGTAGTAATGTAAGCTTCAGCTTGACCAGAACTAATTTTTCCAACTTTTAATGAACTACCTATACTTGTAAAATCTTCAATTCCAATTTTTTTAATGAATTCTTTTTCTTTTTCTGATAAATGATGTCTAGATCCTACTGTTCTACATTTAGACAATTCATCTATTTTAGTGACTAAAATTTTATCCCATTTACCATTTGAATATCTAAAAGCACCACAATTCTTTTGTGCAATAAATAATGTTTTTTCTGTTGGCCATGAAATAACTCCAAGAATTGGTTTTTTATTTTGTATTAATGCAATCATTACAGTAAACTCTCCAGTTTTATCAATAAAATCAGAAGTTCCATCAAGGGGATCAACAATCCAAATCATATCTTTTGATAATCTACTTTGATCATCAATATCCTCTTCAGAAAGTATTGAATATTTTGTATTTGATAAAATTTCATTAATTATTTTATTACTTTTTAAATCTGCATCTGTAACTGGTGAATCATCAGTTTTTGTGAATGTATTGTAATCTTTTTGATAAATTTCTAAAATTGCATCACCTGCTTCTTGTGCAGCTTTAATTGCAATATCTAATTCAGGAATTTTCTCAGGAATTGGAATGTTATTCAATTATGATGGTCCTTATGTTGTTAATTCTGGCTTTAATGACCAAGCAACTCCTAGCATAATAAATGGAATTGACATAACTCCTATTATTGCAAGCATGGTGTTAAATTGAGCCTCTGAAACTGCTGGATTATTAATAATCCATGGTAATGGTAATGTAATAACTATCCAAATTGAACCTAAGAGAATTATTAGTTTAGCTCTAAATTTTTTATCTTTCATAATATTTTGTAATTTTGGGTTGTATTAAATTCATGTGAATCTATTTTGTAGATTCGTCACCTTTTTTCTTAATAATATCTATAGATACTGAACCCATCACATTATCATTTGGATTAATTGTAATTGTAATTTCTTCCATTGAATCAATCGTGATGTTTTTCATTCCTTCATATTCCCATGTAAAATATTTTGAAGTTTCTGATTCATGTGGTATGCCTTTCAGATTAAAATTTTCTATAAAACTATAATTTTGACCACTCAATTTTATTGATAAAATTTCAGGACTACTTCCATTTGGGACAAATCTAAAAAAATATGTGCCAGGTTCTATTGTAAAATTATTTGTGTAAATTCCATTAGTATACAGTTCAGGATCTGCTAAAGTTATATGAAATACCACATTATCATCTTTTTCTTCAGAATTCATTGAAATAGATACGCCCAAAATTATTACAATCAAAATTATCAAAATTCCAATACTTTTTTTATTCATAAATTTGGAGGGATTAATTTGTATTAAAATTATTCAATGGATCCGAAGGGACGTCTATCTAGTCAGATTCACTTTTTGGTTCCGTTTTCAAGTTTAGCTAACTAAAGTTTACGTACTGTTAAGCAATTTTTACACTTGAAATTAAGTATAAATTTAAAAATCAAACATATGCCTGGTCTTGAAACTAAATGGTCAAAACAACCAAAAGAAGGAATTACTGATAAAATAAGTGATGCAATCAAGCCTAAAGGTCCATTAAAACCACGAGTTCAAGATGGAATCAAAAAATTACAATCACAAATTAAAAAATTAGATTCAATGTTAACTAGTCTACAAGAGCGTGATGCTAAATTATTTCAACGAATTGTAACTGCAACACAAAATCATGATGTTCAAACTAGTAAGGTTTTAGGAAATGAATTAGCTGAAGTTCGTAAAGTTACAAAAATTTTGAGTAGTGCTAGAATTGCATTAGAACAAATTGAATTACGATTATCTACTTGTAATGATCTGGGAGATACTGTTGTTGCCATGATGCCAACAATGGGTCTAATGAAGAATTTGAAATCATCACTTGGAAAAGTAATGCCTGGTGCTGAACAAGAAATTGGTCAAATGGCAGAAATGCTTGGAGGATTTATGACTGAAAGCTTTACAGGTGATGCAGCATTTGGAATGGATGAAACTACTAATGCAGAATCTGAGAAAATTTTGAGAGAAGCATCTGCTGTTGCAGAAAGTTCAACTGGAGAAATGTTTCCATCAGTTCCATCAAGTAGTCAACAAGCAACTAATACTAAATTTTTCTAATTTTTAACTTTCTAGATTATTTCTGCTTTCTTTAATTTGTTTAACTCTGTTTCCTTCTTCACCAACAATTGTATCAATATTTGCCAGTTTATCTCTTAAATTATTAATTATTATTCCTACTTCATCAGCTTCATTTTCTACTTTCATTCGTTTATCTGAAAGTTCTTGAATTCCTCTATTTTCTTCATCAATGTATTCACTAACTTTTTGTAATTTTTCTTTAAGATTTTTGATATCTACTGATTCTTCCTCTATGTCTTTTTCAAGCATAGTTCTTTTATCTTTAAGATTTTTTATCATTAAACCAACGTAATCGATCGCTTCTTCTAATTTTGCACGTTTTCCCATTAATTCGCCAATTCCGATGGTAGATTCAGTACTTGGAGATGCTTCTACTGTTACAGATTCATTAGTATTTTCATCAATTCTTTCTTCCATCATCTCTCCACCCTTGTCTTCATTGAACTTTTCAAACACTTTATGATTTTCTATTGAAAATGGGAATAAAAAGTTATTATGAATCTCAAAACTGACCTTGTGAATGAATTTTAATTGCATTTTCTAGGCTTGCTTTTTTAAAATTTTTCACTGAAAACTTATTTTTGCCAAAATTAGAGGATTTTTTTTGATGAAAGGGGCGTTCCGCTTTGCGTTCCGCTGTAATGTTTCAAAATGTTCCTCATAAACTACTACATTCTATACTATTGCATGTCAAAACAACAATACAGGTCCGAAATGGGCATAATGGGTGATATCTTAGACGTAACCGCTGACGGTGGTCGTGATGGAATCATTGTATCTGCAATTTCTAGAAAAGCCAATCTATCTCACTATGCAGTGTTAGACAAATGTGAGAAACTGATAGAAGCTGGCTTGGTAGAATCAGTCAAAAATGATAGAAATAGGGTCTTTCAAATTACTGAAAAAGGTTTAGGCTTTTTTCAGGAATTCAAAAGATTTCAACGACTAGTAGAAAGCATGAATCTAAGGTATTGATCAAATGTACTCATTTATCGAACCAACTCAATCGAACCAATCTCTAGGAGACGATGGAATACTTTTTGTAAGGAATGAAGGTATCTTTGATACAATGGTCAAAACATCTCTTTTGATAGCTAGTATGATTATTGTAGCAGCTCTGATCCCAATCCAATCTTCATTTAGTTCTCCTAGAGATTTAGATCTAATAATTTATCCTGATGGTTCTACACATATTTCTGCAGAAATTGATATTGATCCCTTTCTTACTGATTATGAATTAAATCTATTTGGAAGTACTATTGATAATTTAGTTGTAGTAGGAGATAATGAATTTCTATTAGATACGGATATTATAGATAACTATGTTTTAATTCAAACTTTTGGTTCATCTGTTATTAATATCGAATATGATATTCATGATTTAGTATCCAAACAAAGTAAACTTTGGACATTTTCTTTAGATTCTCCTTCTAATTTTACATTACTATTACCACAAAATTCTGCAATTGTTGGAATGACTAATCTTCCAATTAATATGGAAATAATTAATGATCAAAATAAATTAACACTACCTTCAGGGAAAACTGAAATTGATTATTTGTTTAGTAATACTATTTCTAATTCAATACCGGATCCAAAAACTGAAATAAATTACTTTTCATATGCAATAATTGGAGGAGTATTAATAATTATTCTAATTGGAGCTGTAATAATTATTCGTACAAAACAAAAAAATCCTAAATCAGTAAACCATAATCCAATAACTGAAAAAAATAATATTTTAGATATTGAAACAATTTTTAAATTAAAACCAGATCTCCGTGAGGATGATAGAGAATTAGTGAAATTTATTTTCAATAATGGAGGAAAAGCACTTGAAAGTGAATTACGTAAAAAATTCTTGCAACCAAGAACTACTATGTGGCGTGCAGTAAAAAGACTAGAACGTGAAGGAGTAATTGAAATTGAAAAGAAAGATTTACAAAATTTGGTAAAATTACGCAAGAATATGGAGGAGGAAGAATGAAAAAATTAGCCGTATTTGCAATAATTGTCTTAATTTTCGGTACAGTATCTCCGTCATTAGTTGATCGTGCATATGGACAAAATGATCCAAGTATTTTGTTGCGTATTGCTGTACAAGCAGACAAACAAATTGTAAATCAATTAGATAGAGTATATGGGGATCAAATTCCAAATAATCTACAAATTTTATATGATAAAGGTCATAGAGCTGTATATTCATTAGATGAATCTTTACCTGATGATATTGAAAAAGCAAAGAAAGATTTTCTTGTAGCAATGAATTCATTTATGCAAATTTCTAGAATAATTTCCCAATCTTCAGAAAAAGCTGTAGTAGTAACTGTATCTGATAAATCTAATAGGGATTCAACCAGTGAAATTGATAGATTAGAAAAATATGTTAAAACTTTAGAAAAAATTTCTAAAAAATATAATACTAACGTAGAATCTGATTTTATTAAAATTTATGATTTAATTCAAGAATTACGTATTCAAATTAATGATGAATATGGAGCATATGATGATGTTATTAATGAAATAAAGATTATTCTTAATTCTATTAAAAATGATATACGTGAATCTGCTATAAAACACAAATCTGATTTCATTAAGCGATTTTTTGATAGATTACTGAATCAAATTGATAAATTATTAACACATGCTCAAGATAACGATGTAGATCAAATTCAAATTGATAAAGCACATGCATTAATTCTTGAAATTAGAGAATTACTTTCAAAAAATCAAATTAATGATGCTAAAGTGGTATATGTTGAACTAAAAGAATTAATGAAAAATATTGGTTATTCTATACAAATAACATAAGCTTCATATACATTTTCTAAAGAATTTGAATATGGTCTCTAAATCAATAACAGTAGGTGTAAGTATTCCAATGATTGTAGTTGGTGCTTTGATGGCCTGGTTATGGTCTCCAATGGGAGGAGAATTACAAAATCAAGTAGAATTGATTGGAAGTACTATTGGAATTTTAGGTGTAGTGTTCTTTATTTCTGGATTATTCTATACAAAAGAACCCAATATGGTTTAGTACAAACTCATTAAATAAATAATGAAAAAAATTAGTATTATTACTTGAAAGTAAGATTATTTGAGATATTTACGTCAGTAGAGGGGGAAGGTATTCTTTATGGTACAAAGACTCTTTTTGTTAGACTTGCAGGATGTCCTTTCACATGTTTTTATTGTGATACTAAGGAATCTTTACCACTTGATTCTGGTACAGAATATACCATTGAAGAAGCAAATGAGTTAATTGATACTAATTTACAAAATCAAACTTACAAAGTAAATTTTACTGGGGGTGATCCATTGATTCAACATCAAGCTGTTGCACAACTTGCAAAACACATTCAAAATAAAAAAATTCCTACATATTTGGAATCATCCTGTTTTGATATTGATCGATTTAATCATGTTTTACCTTTTATTGATATTGTTAAAATTGAATTCAAAACAAAAGATTCTGATTTTGTAGATTCTGAACATTATGAAAAATTAATTGGGCATACTATGAAATGTCTTGAATCATCTGTGAAATCTAAGAAAACAACTTACATCAAAATTGTAGTTAGTTCTAAAACTCAATTAAATGAATTTAAAAAATTAGTTGATGATATTTTTAATATTATTTCAAAGGAAAATATCGATGGTTTTGTAATTCAACCTACATATGGAATTTCTGAACCATCTTTGGATCTTTTATTAAATTTGTATGATGTGGTATTTCCATATTATATTGATGTCAAGGTAGTTCCACAATTACACAAATTTATCGGGGCTCCATAAACTTGGCACCTGCCTAAAAATCAGATTACGTTCAAATACTAGAAAAAATGGATAAAAATACAAAATGGATGAAGAACGCGTAAAAAAACTTGTTAGAGAATTAATAATTGAAGTTGGGGAGGATCCTACTCGTGAAGGACTGAGAGAAACTCCTAAACGAATTGCAAGTATGTATAAAGAAATTTTTGGTGGATATGACTCAGATTCAGAATTATCTGTACAATTTTCTGAAGATTCTGATGTAGTAATTGCAAGAGATATTCAATTTTACTCCATGTGTGAGCATCATATGTTACCATTTTATGGGAAAATTCACATTGCATATTCACCAAATGGTAGAGTTTTTGGAATATCAAAATTAGTTAGATTAGTTGAAAAATATTCAAAAAGATTACAAATTCAAGAACGTTTAACGAAAAATATTGCTGATGAACTATACTCTCAAGGAGTAAAGGGTGTGGTAGTTTTTGCTGATGCTGAACATCTTTGTATGAGAATGCGTGGGGTTAGAAACGAGGCTACTCTTTCATCATCTGCATTTAGAGGAATTTATGAAAATAAGGAAGAAAAAGAGGGCATTATGACACTAATTAGAAAACGTGCATCAAATTCATCTTTTTAGTCAATACTCAAAAATTAAATAATCAATATTTTTTATCATCAATATGGGAAAAGCAAATCCGTATATTCACATTCCAAAAGAATCTTGGCCTAATTGGACATGGTATGCAATAGAATGTGTAGCTCTTATTGTAATTGCTTTTTTCTCAGCAGTTCAAATTACTAATACATTTGAAGGATTAACTACTGAACAACATAATTATGTAATTACAGGAATTTTTGCATCATTCTTTTTAGTTTGGTATGTACTAATTAGAAGTATAATTCTAAAAAAGAAAATTCTTAGATAAATAATTTATTTATTTAAGATATTTTGTTTTATCTATAATTCCAGCTTTGTTAAATGCAATTTTTCTATTATTACAAGATTCACAAATTCCACAATGATATTTTTTATTTGCATAACAACTCCAAGTTTTAAAAATTGAATCACCTAGATTTTTTATTCCTGATTTTAACAAGTCACTTTTTGATAATCCTTTACGATACGGTGACCAAATTTCAATATTTTTTCGTAATTTTGAATTAATCCCATCAATTTCACCTTCATTAAATGCACTTTCTAGTTTTTTTGCAAATTTTGGTCGACAATCAGGGTAATTTGTATCCCCTGTATGTGCACCATATGCAACAAGTGATGCATTAAGTGTAAAAGCCCATGCAGATGCTATTGAAAGAAATACTGCATTTCTAATTGGAACTACAATTGAATATTCAAATTTAGCTGGAATTTTTCTTTTTGAACTTGTTAGAACATTTGAATTTCCATAAAGATTCTTCATAAAATCAATATCAATAATTTTGTGTTCCTTTAATCCAAGTTTTTTTGCGAAAGATTTTGCTGCATTAATTTCCATATTTGCTTTTTGACCATATGAAAATGTGATTCCATATAACTCATATTTTGATTTTAAAAATGAAACTGCACATACAGAATCTATTCCTCCACTAAATACAATTACTGCCTTTTTCATAATCCATCATTTAATTATTTTTTACGTGTATTGCTCCTTTACTTGGTTTACAAATTATTGTCTCACATTCAATATGTGCAGTTTTAAATCCTTTTGACATTGCATTACTAATTTTTTTCAAATCCATTGAATTTTTTGAAAATGCAATCACTGATGGACCTGCACCACTAATTGTTACACCATATGCTCCTGCTTTTATGGCATTTTGTTTTACTTTTTGATAACCTGGAATCATATGTTGTCTTGCAGGTTCCACAATTACATCTTTAATTGAATTTCCAATTAATTTAGGATCTTTTTTCATAAATCCAGCTACTATCGATGATGCATTTGAAATATTTGCCACAACATCTGTTAATTTTACTTTTTTAGGAATTACTCCTCTTGAAACTTTTGTTTTCTTTTTTGGAACTTGTATTTTTGGAACTGCAATACACATTCTTAGATTCATAGGCGGATCTATTGTAATTACATCTAATGGATTTGTTTTAACAATAACAAATCCTCCTAAAACTGATGCTGCAACATTATCATAATGAATTGATCCAGCACTCGCTTTTTCACCAAATCCTGCAAATTCTACTAATGCATTGGGATTTAATTTTAATTTAAATAATTTATCAAATGCTACTGCACTTGCAGCAGCAGATCCAGCACTACTACCCATTCCAAACCCAGCAGGTATCCCTTTTTTTATTTTAATTTCAATACCTTCTTTAATTTTTAATTCTTTTTTCATATTTTTTACAACTAATCCTGCCGTATTATTTTCTGGATTTGTAGGAATATTATCATCTGTAATTATTGTAATACCATTTTTTGTTTTTGTTAATGTAATTTCATCATAAAATGCATCTATTGCAAGTCCAAATGTATCAAATCCAGGACCTAAATTAGCAGTAGATGATGGTGCTTTAACTGTAATTTTTGATGCCAACTATCCTTCTACCTCTTCACCTAAATTAAGAATTCTGCTTAATGCACTTTCAATATTAACAATACCTTCACCAGTTAAATTTGAAATTGGAATCAATCCTTGTGCAAATCCACCAAGATTCAATCCTCGTAAAATACTTGTTGTTAATGTATAGGTTTCACCATCTGTATCTTTAGATATTGCATTTTCTAATGTATTCAAATTTGTTGACCATTGCAGTATGTCTTTTAATTGTGTATCTATAACATCTGTTTTTGTTATTGCATTTATTGTTGGTAAATTAAGTCGTAATCTAATTGATGTTGCAAGTAATGCAATTGATACAAAATTTGTAGGTGTAGTAATTATTGAACCGTCAAAAAGAAAAATACTTGTCTTTTCATCCGATGTAAGATTATCAACAATAAAACGACCACTAGAACGATATGCAAATAATTCAATTTGACCTGGTGTATCAACAATTAGATAATCTGGATTTATGTTATTAACTTCATTTTGTATTTCATCAATTTTTGATGCAATCAAATCATTTGCCATTACTAATGCACCATTTGGTCCAAGACTATATTGTTGCATTATTGAAACATAATCCACATAATCTCTAACATCCACATCACAATTGTATGGCATACTTTCAACACCAGGATCTAAATTTAAGACTGCAGCAAATGCTCCATTTCTTGTATAATATTCATATAATTTTGATGTAAGTGATGATTTTCCTGAACCAGCTGTTCCAGTAATAAAAATTGTTTTCAATCTTGTCTAGATTTATTTTCTTTGCTTATATTTCAAACTAGATGATTTTGAGAGAAATTTTTTACTCAAATTAATTTTATAATTATTTTAAATTTAGAATTAATTGAAAAATTCATGAAATTTCATTTTACTAATATTTTTCATGCCTACTTCTAGGCATGATAATTTTATGATTATATTTTCATCAACTTTCATATTTGATTATTTAGAAAACTATCTAATGAATTGGAGAATAGTAGCTGTACCTGTCACTTTAATCCCTATTATCTTAATTGCTGTTCAATTTGATATTAAGATAGAAGATATTCTAGCAATTGGCATCTTTCCATTTATTGGAGCAATAGCTGCAATGATGATTAAATTAGGTTTACAAGGAATCAAATTTGCATATATTACAAGAAAATATCTTGGTAATACTGATTCATTTTTAAAATTAGTTGGTGTTAGAGTTGGTAGTGAATTTATTAAATTTACAACTCCAATGTTCATTGGAGCAGAATTTATTGTAATTTATTATTTGAAGAAAAAAGGAATTGCACTTTCAAAAGCCACATGGATTGCACTTGTTGATATTGTAACTGAGGTTCTTGCAGCTGGTTTATTGTCTATGATAGCAGGAATAATTGCATTATTGAATGGGGCATATGTTGTTGGAATAGTTATTTTAGCTACTAGTATTTCTATAACATCTTTATGGATGATAATGTTCTTTTTATCTTCTAAACATACATTTCAAGTTCCAAATATTTTAGAAACAATTGTTAAAAAATTAGGAAAAGAAAAAGGAAATAAAATTATTAATCAAACAAATTCTTGGATGGAAGAAACATGTACCATGATTAGAGAGAATATACAAACACCAGAATCTAAAAAAATATTTACAATTTCATTCTTACTTTCATTAGTTTCTTGGTCATTTTATGGAATCTCTTTTATGATTATTGCAATGGGAACTGGATACATAATTAGTGCATTTGATTCCATAATGGCAGTTATGGGTGCAAATGCAATTGGAAATTTACCTATTACAATTGGCGGTTCAGGTTTAGCTGAATTTGGTATTGTAGCTTATCTCAATAACTTAAATCCTTTTGATTTTACTATCACTGAAGGAATTCTTGCTTGGGATGCAGTAATTGGTTGGAGAATTGCAACATATTATGTTCCAATAGCAATCACCTGGTTATTATTAGTCAAATTAGCCTTGAGTAAAATCCCAAAAACACAAAAAAAATAGAAACCACTTTATCATTAAATGATTTTTTTTATTTGTGGATTTTAAAAATAAAGTAGTTCTAATCACTGGAGCATCATCGGGAATTGGTAAACAAACTGCAATAGAATTTGCAAAATTAGGTTCAAATATTATTTTAGTTGCAAGAAGAAAAAATAAGCTTGAACAAGTAGAAAATGAGTTAAAGCAATTCAATGTAAATACATTAGTTTGTGCGTGTGATGTTTCAAAAAAAGATCAAGTGGAGGAACTGTCTAAAAGTGTTCTTCAAAAATTTGATTCCATTGATATTTTGGTAAATAATGCTGGTTTTGCAATTTATGGTTCAGTATCTGATCTCAGCATAGATGAGATAGAATCCCAGATGGAAACTAATTATTTTGGAATGATTTACTGTGTGAAAAATTTTCTTCCATTAATGCTAAAGAAAAAATCTGGTCATATAGTAAACGTAGCATCTGTTGCTGCAAGCTTTGGTTTACCTGGAATTGCTTCATACTGTGCATCAAAATTTGCAATGTTAGGATTTTCTGAAGGTCTTAAGCATGAACTTAGTGGTACTGGAGTTGGAATAACAGTTGTTAGTCCAATAATGGTAAAAACTAATTTTTTTGATCATCCATCTTTTGAAAAAATGCCAAAATATTCACCAACATCTCTTAATTCTAAAACAGTTGCAAAAGTAATTGTTAAAGCTGCTAATTCATCTAGACTTGAAATTATTACACCTTCAATAGTTCGTGGTGCAGTGTGGCTAAAACATACATTTCCTTATTTTATTAATCCAATTTTAGGAAAATCTTTTAAAAAACAATTAGATTCTACAAAAGTTGATTAATTTTATTATTCAATATCGTCTTTCTTCCTCTATTGTTAAATCAACATTAATTGTCTAGATTTTTTTCTTTTTTACTTTTTGACCACCATTCAAGATAGTCATCATGTTTATCATCCCGTGTTCTTTCTTTCTGATTTAATTTGTATCTTATATCTGATATTTGTTCTCTTGATGCATATAATCCACATTTTTTACAAATGAAATTTTTTGTATTTTTATCCATTTCCATTGGAATTTCAACTTCATCAAATAATTTGTAAAGATCTTGTTTATCTCT
>ENA-ORXI01000584-ORXI01000584.1-sediment-metagenome-genome-assembly--contig:-NODE-584-length-30336-cov-5.050002_pt1 | contig 30336 bp, 25 predicted proteins | sample MGYA00237861_ERZ511468 | MGnify/ENA primary metagenome ERZ511468 (study PRJEB26299, sample SAMN06266213) | sediment metagenome | isolation source: Hudson Canyon methane seep mesocosm | place: USA:Hudson... | reverse complement strand
GGTAATCATGTGTTGTGGAAAGCAATCCTACAGACCAATAATCAGTCCATATGGAATTACTACTTTGATAAAAAGTTACGCCTTTTGTGCCAGTCTTGGCCTTGATTGAAACAAGATCCCCCTCTAGATCGTTATATTTAGCGTCACTACTATTAATCTGAATATCACTCGCATCACAAGACCCAACGGTAATTCCAGCAAATCCATAGCACTCAAATCTCTGCTCATCAGCCTCTTGCTGACTAATCGCAAGCGTAATTTTTTGCTCATCTGATAATTTATAAGAAAAAGAAACCGAATCTTTTATGGCCGATAGAGAGACATCTTTGGGTTCAGTCGCCCTAAGCAATTCCAAATCAAGTGACGACCGCCCTAACACTAAGGCGAAGTTGTTAAAATCTGCATCGATTACCACACTGAAATCATCAGCAGACTGATAGCTTGGTGGCACCGCCGGCAAAAAGGACCAATCACGATCCATTAAGCGCTGATCAACTGAAATGCTATATTCTGATGCGTTAATCACCGGAGCCTGCACAACTCCGACACTCAGTACGCATAGGCATCTAAAGAAGAATGTAAAACGCCCTAAGTATAATGACATAAGCCATGGACCCAGATAATTGATTGCTTGATTGTAACCAAAGGTTACTACCCAAATATGCGCGACCTTATCTCTCTTTAAAGCTTATTCTATTTTGATAACCATATGAATCAAGGATAGAAATTTTCACTTGAGATCGACTTAATGCCTGCCCACTTGAAGGAGAGGAGATGTCTATGTAAGCATCGTGCACCCAGTCAAAGTGCGTGTCTTCGGTCGCTGTAATTTGAACGCATTTTTGAGTTTCGCCGTCAACAAAATTTACTGTAGATGCGGAAAGTGAGAAGTCATCAGCTAAAGCCCCTTTTCCCGGTCTCTCTCTTTGGGTAAAACTCAAATTAAATGACGTTGGGTCCAAGTTACCTTTAGATGGCCTAAAGAAGCATAAGTCTTCAGTAGAACCTTCATGGATCCTCATATCATTAACTGAGATAGGATAAGTAGGGGTACTTTTCACTGTAAAAGTTCCTGTTATGTAGTCGATGGTGTTTCTGTAATAACCAACTAATGAGTGCCCCCCGGCCGCAAGGTCCACTTTCAAAGTGTAAGTTCCACTATCAGTGAAAAACCCTTTAATTCCATCAATATCGCTAGATACCTCCGCGATTAAAGTAAGAATCTTTGCATTAAGAGTTGAAGGTTGACCGATAACAGCAGTATCAAGGTCATTTATTGTACCGTCCGACAAAACAATTCTATCCACATCTCCATTAGATATATTCTTTGTTAAAGTTACCGAATCCTCGGTGTATTTAACGATAATTTCTGAATCAGCTGGAACTTCCCATGTCTGTATTGCTGTTCTCTGAGTTGGATTATCCTCATTTCCCTCTGCGGAGGTAACAGTCAAATCAAATTCAATCGAGAAATAGCCCTCTCCTGGATCAACGGTAGTGTCATTACCTTGATATAGAAACAGCTTCACCGGAACTGTAGCGGAAATTGAATCATCGGGGTTGTACCAAACATTGGCAGATACAGGGGTTCCATTAATTCCATTTTCGATAAAGTTATGAATATTTTCTAAATCAAGAGAAGCACCATTGATAGAAAAATCCATTGTTTTAGAGGCTGCGTCATATGTAGGGTACACCGGAATTTTTATTTGATCACTTCCAGAATAGTCTATTACTTCAATTAGCGAATTCGAAATTCTACCTAAAACACCAGGATTCACTGGCGCGCTATCACCATAAATACTTGATGAGAAAGCTGACTCCGCACTAACTCTATTATAAAAAGCTGTTCTAGCTGATTGCCCATAAAGCCTATCATTAGAGCCTGAAGCATAATCCCAAAACATATCATTTCTAGGGTTTGTTCCAACTTCGAAATATGCGTTAGTAGCGCTATCTTTATGATAAACATACAGAACATAATCTCCCCCATTGAGCATTCGACGAATCTTATCAAGGTCCGCCAGCGTCCTGGGTAAGGCCGCTATTTCTTTTATCATTGCCGTAGGGTCAATATTTATCCTATTGCTTATAAAGTCATAAGGAAAATTTTCAGAAATGCCTGAGCGATTAATATCATGTACGTAATAACTCATTTGCAAACTATTTCCAGCCACATTGTCTATAAACGTTTGAGTTTTCAAAATTGGAAAATAGTAGTGTCTTACCAAATCACAGTCAGCTTTTTGATACCCTTGCGAGTATGATGAGTACTGAAATTCTGTTTTAGTTCCAGCGATTACGGAATTTTGGAATCTGATTTGATTATCTGCTTGGCATTCCCTGTCTCTGTTGTTTTTATCTCTCCAATTCGCTGAGTTATTTCTCCAAGTTCTGCTGTCGCTAGCATTAACATACAAGGTGCCTGAGGTAACGTTTATGTCATTAAAATCAATGTCGCTATTGAAAAAGTCGGATGTTTGTTGGTATGAGGTTGAAGCATTTGAAATGTTCTTTAACGACAAGTCAGTAATGCTGCAAAGCTCTGTATCTGTCTCTGAACAATCAGCTCTAGATAAAACGCCACTATCTGAAATAAATGCACCACTAGCCTCTAACCTCTCTTCTTGATACCAACCGGCAGCGTTAGCATCTGTCCTATACACACTTTTAAAATCCAATGGTAATTTCTCGTAAGAGGACCCCCCAAAGATAATAGCTAGGGCTGATTCTGAAAGTGAAACATTGGCACGTATGTCTTTCCCAAACTTACTCGTCAATCCATCTGATACTTGATTATCAATTTTTTGAAGGTATGGAAGAAGTTTTGCTATATTTTGTGCCGCCGTCTCATTTACTTTTGCACCGGATGATGCAATGAAATCAGATGTTAAGTCTGTAAATGAAATTCCAAAACTATTGCTTATTGATAGCTTCAAGGAATCAATCCTTGATGAAATTGTACTTGCGACATCATCACCAGACGAGGAACACCCCTCATCGACCGTTAAGTCCTCTTTTAAATTGGATTTTGCACTTAATATGGCCTCAGAAAATAGAGAGGTAAAGGGCGAAATAACAATTAAAGATGCACCTGTATCATTTATCGACGGCAAGATCATTTGATAGGCTTGCTCTACTGTACCTAGCGTAGAATCAACTGCCCCTACCGGAACATTTGCTATAATGGGCCGCGCCTTTAAACAGGAGGCTATCGAGGAATCTACTGATATCGAAAACTCTCCATTGGAATCTGTTGTTGCACTGTACTCACCCGCATCTTGTTGAAAATTAAAGTTTTGATCGATAAATATATTGGCGCCGGATACATATCCGTCGATGACTTTTCCGCTAAAAATCTCAGCGTCCACAGCGCCTGCTAATTGCAGTAGGTATTCTTCGATGTCGGCCGAACTGGAGCGCAGAGCATCATCCGAAACAACTCCTGCTGTCAATGGTTCGTCGGTTAATCCAAAAAGATATCGTAAGATAATTAAGCCATCGCTAAGAGCATCCACACTTCCATCTTGATCAATATCGAGATTATCCCCCAAGGAAGAAATGCGAGCCTCAATATCATCTGGGTCTGTATAAATAGCGTCATCCCCAATAGATCCCTGGGTTAACTGACCTCCTGAGAGCTCAAACATACTTCGTAATATCAACAATCCATCAGTTAAAGCATCAAGCTCACCGTTACCGTCAATATCTAACGATCCGTCTGAATTAGATAACACAGAAATAGCGTGCACTTCACTGTCTGTATTTGAGCCAACAGAACCTGAAAAAAGGCCAACAAAAAGCATTAGCGCCAAGGCATTACGCTTGGAGGATCTTGAGCTGTTACATTGCTTCATATGCTCCACCCTGATATGTGTTCGAAGGTTAATCAATTATGACTAGGTTAAGATAGTAACATTGTTTAATCAACCCAATACGCATGCATATACAAAGCCAAAAAAAATCCCCCGCACTTGCGTGCGAGGGATTCATTTTTGGTGGAGCCTAGCGGGATCGAACCGCTGACCTCAACACTGCCAGTGTTGCGCTCTCCCAGCTGAGCTAAGGCCCCAAACAGACGCGCATGATAGGGATGCCCATTTACCAAGTCAAGAGCCTTGTCCCACACAGCAAGCCCTTCAGCTCAATTGCTGATAAGCCTTCTCCATTTTCTTCAATTTCTTCTTGCCAATACCACCCAATAACTCAATTGCGTAACGCAATCGCGCGCGGGACATATCCGCACCCAGCAAATTCATAGAGTCCATCACTGAAATCGATGCGCTGCTTCCAGCAATTGCAATGAATAGTGGCGCTAAAAATGGCTTTAGCTTAATTCCCATGGCATCAGCAACATATTTTAACGCCTCAAAGATAGCGTCGCGCTGCCAGCTCTGAACTGACTCTAAGCGCCATAGAGAATACTGCAACACCTCCATCAACGGCTCTTCATCAATACCAGCAGATTTCAGTTGTTCCGCTGTAATGGGAAGCATGCCCGACACTAAATAATTCCCTAGTGGGGCGATGTCTGAGAGGGTTTCCATGCGCTGTTTTGCAAAGGGCAAGAAAGCCATTAATACATCACGATTTAAAGCCCAGTCATGTAAACGATCGGCCAATTGCTCATCGGTTAACTCTTCACGAATCCACAGTCCATTGAGCCAGCTAAGCTTTTCAACATCAAACACAGGTCCACCGAGAGATACCCGCTGAATATCGAACTCTGCTAGCATTTCCTGTAAATTAAATTTCTCCCTCTCATCTGGCATAGACCAACCCATACGACCGAGATAATTAAGTAGAGCCTCGGGCAGATAACCCATGCGTTGATAGTAAAGAATACTAGTTGGGTTTTTACGTTTCGATAGCTTGCTCTTGTCAACGTTACGAAGTAATGGCAGATGACAGAAGACTGGCGTGTCCCAACCAAAATATTGGTAAAGTAAAATATGCTTGGGGGCTGAGTTAATCCACTCCTCACCCCGAATCACATGGCTGATCTCCATCAGATGGTCATCCACTACATTGGCAAGATGGTAGGTAGGCATACCATCGGCCTTCAACAATATCTGAAGATCAATTTGAGCCCAGTCAATGCTGATTTCACCGCGTAACATGTCATTAAAGGTGCACTGGCCTTCTCTAGGAACCCGCATTCGTACCACGTGTGATTCACCTTGTGCTGCCCGAGAAGCTGCCTCAGCTTGATCTATGTGCATACAATGACCGTCATAGCCCAGCTGTTGTTTGTTTTCCATTTGTGTTGCACGTAATTCATCAAGACGCTCTGGGGTACAAAAACACCTGAACGCGTGGCCGCTCTCTAGAAGCTGGTCAGCGTGTGCGCGATAGATTTCTGAGCGTTCGCTTTGGCGATACGGGCCCTTCGGGCCGCCATTGTCCGGGCCCTCATCCCATTCCAAACCGAGCCAGTGCAGAGCATCTAGAATCGTTTTTTCTGATTCAGGCGTAGACCGCGCTTGATCGGTATCTTCAATGCGCAGCAAAAACTCACCGCCTTGACTGCGAGCAAAGGCCATATTAAATAGCGCAACATAAGCTGTACCAACATGGGGATCACCTGTAGGCGATGGAGCTATACGTGTACGAACCGTCATGCAATTTTCCAAATCTTTATCAATTTATATGAAAGCTGTGTTTTGCTTACTAGTGAAGCATTTTAAATCACAAACTACCAATTGTCCCGACGAGATCGCAGAGCAATGAATACGTCTTTATCCGAACCATCAACACGCCCAACAGATTCACGAACAACCTGATTACTTAAACGAAAGAAGGTATTCAATTTTCTTTCATCACCTATTGTTGTGGTCAAAGGCGCCACAGCTGGGTCTGCCTCCATGGCTTTAATCAGCCAAGCTTGTGCATCTTTATTGTCTGCCTCTAAGCTCAGAGTGAAACGCAGATTATTTTCCAGATACTCATGACCTGGATAGACGGTCACACCATCATCCAACGTGTGAAACTGATCGGCAATGGTGTGATACATAACTTCCACATCACCACCATTACCACAGTTACCCACACCCGCATTAAAAAGTGTATCTCCGGTAAACACAGCCTTTGCTTGGCCATCTTCTATCACAAGGAAACACAGGTGAGCAAAAGTGTGTCCTGGCGTATTAAGTACCTTGAGCTGGGACCCTGACTCAAGATCAATAATCTCTCCAGCAGACAACATTCTGGTTAAACCGGGTATCTTGCCGCGACCATTCTCGTGAGCCCAAACATCGCAGCCATGTTCGCTGATAAGTGCCTCATTCCCTTGGGTATGATCCCAGTGTTCATGGGTATTTATAATGGTTGTTAGCCGCAGTTTATTGTCAGACAGAACACTGGTCACTATACCCTCTTCCCAAGGGTCAATGACAATTGCAGTGCCATCATTAAGTTCAATTAAATAAGTGAAGTTACGCAAAAAACTCTGAGTGTATAACTGGTGAATCTTCATCAATAACCCTTAGTGGAAATTTTGTTATCAGAAGGGGATCATCATGCCTGATGCAAGAAATTTCAAGTCATTCATTCTCAGACATCCATATAAACAGATCTGAGTTTTGCCGGTCAGTCTTTTAGCTGAGTCCAATAAAAAGGGCTGCAATTGCAGCCCTTTCGCGGTTATATCAATCCTTCATGAAAAATCGGGGTTTGTTGGGTCATAAAACACCTTAGAATCATAAACATCCGGGTTCACACAGGTGGCAGTAGCGTCAAATGCTGCCTGAACCTCTGCACCCGTAGCCTGAAAGCCTTCGCCGCCAGTCTTCATGGTCTCGAAGCTTTCATGGAAATTGCCCCAAAAGTAGTCAACGCCGTTGGTTTCTGTCTCAGCACGTGCAGGATAGATACCATAGGCATAAAAGCTAGTAGATTCAGGATCCAAACCATCTAACCAGGCATTGTAGAGATCAATACTTGCCTCAAGATCTTCAAAGCCCTTACCTTCATTAAATGAGCAAGCAATATATGCAGAGGCAAATTCTCCCGACTCAGGAGTAGGCCCAAAACTATCTGGCGCGCGATAAAACTTAAAATCCCAGCCATATTTACTAGGTACATCGCAAGCCATCACACTTTGGTACTTCGCTGACCACGCTTGGGCTTCTTCATTTTCTGCCCACTGTGCCCACACAGCATCGGCAGCCTCTTTAGATGGCCAGCTCACTTCCCACCAACCATTAGGGAACTCATTTTGATCGCTTGCTGGCGCATAGCCCCATGCACCTAAAAGGTCAGGAGCTAATCCTCCAGCTCTCCACTCGGTAACCATTGCATCGACGGTAGCCGCGCTAAAGTCAGGGCCCGCTGTACAAGGAATAAACTCATTATAAAAAACCTCCCCAACAACATCCCAAGTCATTTCTTGCTCAACTACCGGAGCAACTGCCGTCTCTTCTTTATTTCCTGAGCACGCGGTAACAAACAAACATGCAAGTCCTACTGTTAAAATTTTGTTCATGGTAGTCCCTCTCTAAAATTCGTCTTCTCATAAAATTTACGATGATGATGGCTTTACTCCAACCAAACTCATATTCCATAGGCTAATTAAATATAGCACAAATATCAGAACTATCCACTTGTGCATGTAAGCAAAGATCAAACCTTGGTTGAGTTGACTACCCTAGACTGAGGATGAACTGCGAGAATACCGCATAAAACCATTAATAATGCTCCACAGGCAACCATCGTAATATCCAAACTAAAGTCGATGGCAAAGCCCATAATGGCATCGGCAATGGGCACCAACCCGAGCGACATAAGCATCAACACGCTCATTACTCTGCCTAATAGTTTCTCCGGCGTAATCTTTTGAAGCCACGTAGTGAAGTGCACATAGAAAAATGCCTCAAACACTCCGGAAATAAAAAATAGTACCATCGCCCACCAATAGGCATCGTAGAAGATAATTAACGCCAACGTTGAGCCACTGAATACGTAGGACCAAAACATGTAGGGTATTAGTTTTTTATCATTAGGAGCTGCAAGATAGGCACTGCCAACAGCGCCAATAAAAGCACCCAAACCAAAAGCGGCTGTTACTAAACCATATACATAAGCGCCTTCTAAAAAGCGTTCCTTGGCCCATACGGGAATACCCACAAACACCATAGGCATAAAAAAGAAATGGATAACAGCCATGCCAATAAAGCCAAGGCGGACAGCGGGAATAGACCATACCCAGCGGATGGCGAGTTTGATTTCAGCATACATTGAGGTCTTGACTACATTAGCGGAGGATTCTTCCAGCGATCTTACTCTGACGAATAAGAGGGACAAAAACGAAAGTGCAAATGTTGCTCCATCTACAAGAAATGCTCTAGCCAGGCCTTCCCGATCAAGCTCATAATTACTCACTACACCATTATCTAACTCACTGTGATGGCTGATAGATGAAACTTCACCGGCAATAATAAGGGCAGCTAGCATAGGCCCAACAGTCATTCCTAAGTGAAGTGTTGTTTGCAAAACAGCATTACCCGCCTGAAGCTCATCACGAGAAACCAAGCTTGGTAAAATCGAAATACTAGCCGGATAAAAAAATGCGTCCGCGACACCAAAAGCAAAGGCCATTAGAAACACTGAAGTGATATCAGCTGTATCTTGACTAATCATATACGCCAAATAAACAACTAAAATCATTCTTAACCCATTAGACACCAGCATGACAAGTCGCGGGCTTGTCCGGTCTACTAGCGCCCCTCCGGCAAGCATGAGCGCAGCTCTGGGTATTCCTTGCACGGCAAACACTAAACCAGTTAATGCCGCGCTGTTAGTCATTTGCAAAATCAACCAAGGAAAAGCGATCAAACTAATTTGATCGCCAATGACTGATATGGTCTCACCCAACCAAAACAACGAAAAATTACGCTTTTTAAATAGGCTGAACATAGGCTAACGCAGATTAGAAGATAGGAGCGATTTTATCGAATAAGCCTAACTCAGTACACAGATTATTTGTTACGAGATACCAGAGATCTCTTCACACCAATACCCCGATAATCGGAGTATTGGTGTGAAGAATTATTAGTCTGCAGAGCTAGCCGTAGTGAACGCGTTAGGCACCGCAGTGAAACTTTTACCATCACTATATACAATCGTTTGAGGCTGATTAGTAAAGTTATACACCACGTATGTCCTGGTACCATTCTTATCAAACGCCAAAGCGGCAGGATTGTTGGATGTTAGTTCGCCAGTGCCTGTTTTCAAATGACCGAGCGCACTATATGTATGTATCCAATGGTAGGTATGAGCTTTTGACTCTCCAGCCTCTGCTCCATAACTTGAGCCTACGGTGTTGTAGTCTGCAATTGCTGCATCCGCATCAGTCATGGCCCACAGATTCCACCAAAGATCGCGCCACTGGTCATCAATCAATCCAGAGGGTTTCCCATTACTCGATTCAGTCAAACCAAGAGCTACATAATCAGCCATATAATCGGAATATTGGCTAACATGGAAAATTAGTGGACTAGATGGAAGACCTTGAATACCTAAAATATGAGCATAAGCCCCACTAAACCATGTAGCAAAGTCAGCGCCACTAGCCCAAATAATTGACGTAGTAATCTTGTTGTACCCTGAAGGAAAATTATCGTGGTCACCGCCCCTATTCTTGTAACCATCAATATTATTCCAATATTGCCAATAAGCTGCTGCTGTTGAAGCGTGTAGATACATTCCTTTTTCAATTAGCGCATCATTACCAGTAATCAAACCATATAAGACAATCGCGCCATAGGCATTGGCCGCCTCAGAAGTGGACTCATTGTTGTTACCTTGAAGAGCATCAGCCTTTCCGTCCGCCCATGAAAATCCATTCGCCGGATCAAAATTACGTAAGTATGGGAACATGTCATCGTCCTTGCTACCTGCATAATCGCGAATCAACAACTCAATCATAGGTCCAAATTGATCATCACCACACCAAGACGCATCAACTCGACACACTTCAGCTGCAGCTCTCACAAAGTAACCATAGTGGAAGTGATGGTCAGCCAAGCGCTGATGAGATCCATAAGCCTCTTCTAAACCCAATAATGTATCCCACTCCTGGTCATAGACAAAATAACGGAAAACATCTAATTCTCCATCAGTCTCAGCAGTAAACCAATCTGATAGTTGAGCCTTTAACCAATCTATAACCTGTGTTGCCTCACTCTGCATTCCAATCGAGTCAGCAATAGCCGCCAACTCGGCAGCTTTACCATATGCCTTCCCTGACCAGTATGTATCAGTGCTATTAATCCAGGAGTCTTCTCCCTGATCAATAAAGTCAGTCACTAGACCCTCCAGAACACCCTGATCATAGGTGTTTGCTATTGAGGGCATTGTTGGTAGCACACCGACATATGGAATCTCATAACTAAACTCGTTTAGTTGAGCAAACTTGATAATCCCACGGGCACTGCGAATCTTATAATCGGAGGTCAGTTGAGAAGAGTGCTTCCAATGCAAAGGATGCAAGCCAGCAATAGTTTCAATACTAGCTCCCTGCTCATCGAAATAAGAGTGGCTCACTGTCACCATGTTAGTTGAGCGATCTACTGCATAATCAATATCTACTGATGCCACAACATCCCGAGCATTGGCAGCAAAGAAGCTAGACATGGCGTCACTAGGCTCGCCACTTAACACTGGCAAATAACTCAGGGTGAACTCATTAGCTGCATTGCTAATGGTAATTTCATTGCTTGCAACGTTTGAAAAGGTCGTATTACCTTCACCTGTCACCAAAAACGAATTTCTCACTCCCGCAACATCCGTCCACACACCTAAGTGATCTCCTGTTTGATAGAACGTCCCTTTTTCTCCGCTATCTGATGCCTTAGTCCGGAGAAGAGCGTCTCCCTCATAAATTTTAAAATAAGCGTAGGGAGACCCATGAACGAATGTTGCATCCATCACCGCTGTGTCACCGGACTTCCACTGCACAGTTACAGAGCCATCACTGTGATCTTTCAAATAAGCATTTAAGTTGCTATGTGCGGAATTTGCGATAGCAATCCCATCAAAAACCTCATCAAATGGGACTGGCCCGTCGTATCGAGGAAAATTTCCTATAACCTTGTATCCACCTGGAATGCCCATAACACGAGCGCCTTTATTGCTCACTCGGACGCGTATGGGATCAGGTGTTAGATACGCTGGGTCATTTGCATCACCAATTGTCATTTCGCCTAAGAAAGGAATTGATCCCCACCATTTGTGTGTTGGAACAGGCCTGGTTAGCGCTTCACCAGTCAACTGTGGATGGAGTGGCGTAGGCGTACCCGTAGGTATTCTTGTCGATGCATTACACGCAGCAATGGCAGGCTCCACCAATCCTGCATTATAAATCCAGTTACCATAATCAACTGCACAACGATAACTTGCAGGATTTATAACATTTGAAACGTTACCAGCTCCATATTCCAACAAAGTGTAATCAACCGGTCCGTTAGGGCCACCGCCCGATGGATCTGTGGGGGGCGTTGCGCCATCACTAATGCCTGTAAAGCGAACATTATCTATTTGATACACAAGGCCAGCGCCAGTTTGAAATGCCGGGAAAAATACCATAGGCGCCGTTATACCTGAGAGATTAAGTGCGCCACTTGCTGTCAAAGAAGACACCGTAAAATTGACTGACTCCCACTCCCCTGTCGCATTAATACCTGGTATAGGTAACTCACCAGAATTAGCACTGCCACTCTCTACTTTAACTAGAAAACCGCCAGACAGATTTGCGGCACCATCATCTATAATCTTAATATCAAAAGACAGGCTACCCTCTGCATAATCACTCAGGTCAACGGCCGCTGTTGGACCGACGACCAATCCTGCATGACCAGCATCTGACAAATAGGTTACCTGGAGAACGTCGCCATGAGTTTCATCTCCTACAACCTCCCAGTCAACACTGGCACAGGTTTCCGTTCCTGCTGACTCATCTGTACAGTCGCCGTAGTCATTTTTTTCATCAAAGAATGATAATAAAGAGCTCCCTCCCCAGATATCATCAACTAATCCGCCGTCAAGAATCATCACATCCAAATTGTCGGGCTCGCCTCCTGTGTCAGCCTCAATAACCGTGACAATACGGTCAACACTGGCAGAATTACCCCCAGCATCAGTAGCCGTATAGGTCAGAATGTACTCTCCAACCTCAGTTTGTACTGTCCCACTAACAGATACATCTAAAGTCCCGTCAACCGAATCAGTTGCTGTAGCACCTAGATCTGAATATACCGTTCCTTGCTCAATAGTTATGCTAGCTTCACCATTTAAGGTAATGACTGGTGAAATAGTATCCTGAACCTGAACTGTACGAGTTGCTGAAGATGAATTGCCCGCTTGGTCAGTCGCTGAGTACGTGATGGTGTAAGTGCCTGCAACTGCATCATCAACGCTACCAGAGACCTCTACAGACAGATCACCATCGACATTGTCTGTTGCTGTAGCACCCGGATCAGAGTAGATAGTGCCTTGTTCATGATTCACGTTAGCATCGCCAGAAATCGTAATAACCGGTGGTGTCGCGTCAGCAGGCGGCCCCACTGGAGCGGAAGAAGAACCTCCCCCTCCACCACATCCTTGCAAACTGATAATTAAAACTAAAGCGCTAACAACATGTTTCAACATTTACTGACCCTTGGGTTAATTTAGATGGCTTTTGTAAGAAATCACGATAGCGGGCAACCCTATCTATTATCACTTAATGCGATGTTAGGGGCTTTTTATGCGACTAAAGCAAGGGCTCTAGGCGCTCTATGCAGATTTGAGTGGATTAGCAAGCTCTGATACCATTTATGCTCCAATAAAAATTAAATAAGAGGATTACCAATGAAACGAATAGCCCTATTACTCACCCTATTAATTTCAACCTTTCATTTTAGTGTTGTTGCACAAGATATGACCTTAAGCAAAGATTCTTTCGAAGGAAATTTTGTGATTGATTCCACTTTCACTCGAGATGGAGGAAAGACTTTTGAGGTATCGGCATCTGGCGATGCAGGCCCTTATGGTCGGGCCTACTTATCATATATATTTACTGACAAACAAAATCTAGGTACAGCAGGAGAGTTTACTGGCTTTGCTTGGACACAAAATGGAGAAGATGTCGTCACCGCTACTCTTCAAGGCGCCTATGTAAAACAAGGCAAAGTCTTCAAAATGTACACCTTTGATCCTACAAGCAGTGGTAAGCTCAATTTTGCTACGGGTATCGTTGATTTTGTTGCCAAAACTATGAAATTTAAAGTGAGTGAAGTTGATACCAGTTTGTAGTCTAAGCACCTGGTCTCCGCATCTTTTGGGTGCTGAGACCAGACTTATAAGGCTAAGCTTTTAACTACTGGAAAAACAATATGACCCAAAACTATTTTCGCTGTGTTCACGTTTCAAAAATTTTAAGGGTTGCAGTCGCATTCCTCGCGTTCTTCACAAGTTCCTCTTTCAGCCAAGTTACCACTAATATTGCCGATCAATACTTTGAAGATATAGCTAATCCTTTGACGCTCGACTGGGATGTTTATAAAGATTATGCCGTGGTGGCGTTTGAGGTAGTAGATGTTGATCAAGACGGTCTAAAAGACATCATAATCCACTTTTGGAAACAGCACTCGGGGGACGAATTCAACGGAACGACACCGAATATATTAAAAGTGTTTAAATTAAGAGATGACATGACTTTTATTGATTTCACTCAGGAGCTTTTAGGGAGTGATATTGTTGATTTGGGTGGAGCCTCACGTAACATTGAGATCAGCGATCTCAATCGCGATGGAAAGCCCGATATTGTTTTTTCAATTAACCAGGAAGATGGTCGTATCACAAGCGACGATAACTCAGATGGCCAGTTAGCCGCCATGATATCAACGTCAACGGGCTATGAAATCATGAAATTCGGGACTTTTAGCTTCTTCCATAGCCTAGGGGTTGGAAAGCTTGCTAATGGACATGATTTTGTAACAGGCAATGGTTTTACCGGTGGTATCAAAGCAGAGCTCTATTCTTTTAGCAGTAGTAACCAACCAATTTTAAATGACAGTGGTGATTTAGAAATACCACCGAATGGTTTTCGATTCTTAAGTAATGAAATGGATTATTCGACGCAACTGATCAGAAATGCGAATCACCCATACATGTTCGGTATTATGGCGTATGAGCTAATTGACAATAAATGGACTAAAACCGATGAAATACTTGACCCCTATCCGAAGATTGGAGAAATCCAATTTAAGGGATGGAATGGAGCAAGTTATGATACAGCTGATGTCATTGATATAGGTGGAATCCCCTCTATTGGGCAGGGTGGATATTCCTATGCCGAAAGTTGCGGATTGAAAGTATACCCAGAGGCAGATGAAATTGTTGTATTGAAATTAAATTCAGCTGAGATTCCTAATTTTGGTGATCAAGAATACTACGAACAGAACGAGCTCATTAATTACAATATCTTAATGGGTTTTGATATCAATAATAGTGAGCTAGTTACAAAGCCATTAAATATAAAGAAAGAAGCTGTATCTACTAACTACAACTTTATAGATTGCTCAGATATCGATGGTGATTCATACCAAGATATCGTTGCTTATACCTATGGGGCAATTCCTTCAATTTACATAAACGACCAAAATGGGGGGTTTTATTTATTAACTGACTCAAGGATTCCAGATATCCAAGACCCTACCATCTGGCCAGAAAACAGCGCGGATGCATCTGTTGACGAGACTTCTATCCTTAGAGATTTTACAGGTGACGGAATTCCCGACTTGTTTTTTTTGCCCTCTTATGTGCCTCCAATAGACTTTGGAAACGACTTCACAGATGGGATTGGCTTAAAGTTTTTTGTCGGAACTCAGTACCTAACAAAGAATAGATTAGACACAGATCAAGATGGGGTCTCAGATGAGACAGATAACTGTTTGCAAATAACTAATAGTAACCAAACTGATAGTGATCTCGATGGCGTAGGTGATGTTTGCGATGCCCTCCCTTTAGACCCTCTTGAAACTATTGATACCGATTCCGATGGAATTGGCAATAACGCCGACGATGATGATGATGGGGATGGCGTCATTGATGTGAATGATACTTTACCATTAGATCCAACCAATGATAGTGACAATGATGGTGTTGCTAATAATGCTGATGCATATCCAGAAGATAGCCTCTATTCCGAGGATACTGATTTAGATGGTCTGCCAGATTCATGGGAACTCATTTATGGACTAGATCCAAACGATTCATCTGACGCTTCCAGTGATCAAGATGATGATGGTGTAACAGCTTTGTACGAATTTTTGGCCGGGACAATTCCTCTAGGTTCGTTAGATTTAGATGGCAACGGGCAATACGATGCTCTTACTGACGGACTACTCCTACTAAGAAGTATGTTCGGCTTGGACGGCGGAACTCTAGTCTCGGGAGCGATAGCTCCTGATGCAGCTTACACCTCTGCATCTGACATTGAGGCCAGAGTAGCTACTCTAGGCAACCTTGCGGATATTGACGGTAATGGCGACATAGACGCCTTAACAGATGGATTATTAGTTTTGAGGTTTTTGTTTGGATTAGCAGGTGAACCTTTATTTAAGGGCATATTAGCACCCAATTCAACTCGGACTGAAGCGGAGATCTTGGGGTTTTTGGGAACATTAAGCCCTGTATCTGTTGAATCCTATGCTGTCCCTGAGGTTCTATCTGCTAACTGGATTGATTACAATGATGATTTAGATATCTTGGGTTCCATATATCAGAGTTATCCTTGGAAACTAAATGTGGATCCGCTGTGGTTTACATCCCTCCAAATTCCAAGCTCAGAATTCTCCCGGTCAGACTACATTTTAGATACCTCCTCGGAAATGGGTGGCGGAGTCGGTTATGGTTCCTACCTAAATGTTAATAGGACAAAGCAGTATATTTTTTACTCAAATTGGCAGCCAGGAGTACCGACAAACGGAAATGCTTGGATGGTTACTTTGGAAGATGGAGCTGCAGTCTCAGTAGTTTCAAAGAAAATAGCAGGTGCTACTCGAACCCATGTTCTTAAGAACAAGGATGGGTCAAAAATGGTGGTTTTACCAGGCATAGATGAAGGGGAACTAAGTATTGGCCTACCAGGAGATGCCGCAAGCTATGCGTTTAATCTAGAAACATTAGAGTTCAATCAACTAAATCTGGAGGAAATTGCCGCGCATGACTCAATCACTTTTGATTTTGAGAATGATGGAGATGACGACATCATGACTACTACATGGGGCCCAAACTATGACGGACATGGTCTTATTCTGAAAAATGATAATGGATTGCTAAAACCAATTCAGGTGAAAATGCCAATGGGCTGTTGTGGCTATCCGTTGGGATATAGCATGAATTCACCGTTTTATGAAGACAATAAACTTGGTGTAGTTATGGGAGATGCTTATCTACCGAGCCATCCCGAACTAAATATTGCTGACGACCATAATTTCATAGCGTACTTTGATCCTTCAATGAGCAATGAACCAGAATCATATACTCAATTACCACTTCCTTACTTTGAACGCGACGAGTTTTCTGATATTCCTGAGAAGTTCACAGATGGCCAGCATACATCACATGATGTTGCCTCAAGAGTTTTTGATATTGATAAGGATGGGGACAAAGATATCATAATTTCATCCATGTTATGGTCCGATGATTATCCCCTTAATATTATCCAGATTCTGGTTAACCATGAGGGCATCTATGTGGATGAAACTGACACTCGACTATACAACTGGATCTCAGCGGGACCGGGCCACCACCAAATTGATATAGCTGATATTAACAATGATGGTTTTCAAGATATCCTGCTATCTGATCATGGTGATGCGTGGTTTAACAGAATGTTTTCTGGAGAGTTTTCTCTAAAAACCAGCATAGGTGCAGGCAGCAAAGTGTTACTTAATGATGGCGAAGGTCACTTTGTGACTGTGGCCCATCAATACATCACGAAACCATTTTCACATCAAGCATCACATATTCCATCGCTGACTAACTCAAATCTTTTGAAATGGACATCAATATCAGTGGAGGATCAAAACCCCAATCAGGCCACGGTGGAGGTTGTTTCTTTAAATAGTGTTATTTCTACCGGACCAAATGGGATCAATCCAGATACTTTAGGTGTTCCTGGATTTAACGAGTTTTACTATTTACTTCACAACGAGGAGGCCCGTACGGCAGTAAAAAGCGGAGAATTTGAATCCGGTCTTGAACACTATCTCGCGAGAGGTCAATGGGATAAATTATCAATAAATGCTAACTGATTTACCCTCAGCCAATAACTCCTATAGCGCTTTCATAAATATTTGGCCAGGATTACTCCATGCTGGAACTAAAGACTCTTTTTTGGAGATTGAAGAAGAAAATGGTGGGCCGTGCGCGACTCGAACGCGCGACCAATTGGTTAAAAGCCAACTGCTCTACCAACTGAGCTAACGGCCCTCAGAGGAGGTGCGTATGATACTGATGGGAACTTAAAATTCAAGCACTATTTTTGTATCTGGTGGGATCGGAAATACCTGCCTGATTAAAACCCTCTATGCGCAACCTACAGCTATCACATTTCCCGCAAGCTAACCCCTCTATACTAGCCTGATAGCAAGAAACTGTTTGGCTATAATCAACTCCTAAAGAAGCACCAGCACTGATTATCTCACCCTTGGTCATATCGATAAGAGGGGCTTGAATAGATAGTTTATTCCCCTCAACACCTGCCCGCGTGGCAAGGTTAGCCATTGTTTCAAAACTAGAAATATATTCAGGACGACAATCCGGATATCCCGAGTAATCGACAGCATTAACTCCAAGGAAGATGGTATCTGCCTCAAGAACTTCAGCCCAGCCAAGTGCGATAGATAAAAAAACAGTATTTCGGGCAGGAACGTAGGTAACAGGAATACCAGCAGTCTCATGCTCGGGAACGTCTATTGTGGTGTCAGTCAGGGCAGATCCGCCGATGGTTCCTAGGTCAAGCCTAACAATCTTATGCTCTTCAACCTTCATTAACTCAGATACACGCTTAGCGGCCTCTAACTCCGACCGATGGCGTTGCCCATAATCAAAGCTTAAGGTGTAACATCGATAACCTTGTTGTAAAGCCAGCGCTAGAACAGTAGACGAATCTAACCCACCGGATACTAAAACAACGGCTTTATCGGACATAGATAGAAAACCTTACTGGAAATTTGTATCGAGGAAGCTACGTGCTTTGCTAGCCACCCCACCAGAACTTTTGGCCGCAGCTTCAAGAAGACTTTTCGCTCGCCCAATCTCACCTAATTGAAAATAAATCTTACCTAGCTTAAACCTAGAATCCATGACCTTAGGATGATTTTTATGCTCTTCCGTTATGGTCGTAAAAGCTTGACGAGCTAATTCAGTTTCACCCTGCAAAAGGTAGATTTCACCCAACCAATAATGGGCATTTGCAGTAAATGGACTATTAGGATACTTTTCTAAATGCGCATTCAGAGATACGGTTGCCGCTTCTATATCCCGATCTTTGAGTAGCTTGTTGGAAGCGGCTTCATAATCTTGCTTTACCGCCAACTCATCGTCGTCCAACTTTAAAGTATCAGCGACTACAAAATCTGAAGACTCCTGAATCTCTGCAGACGAACTTTGTTCTACGCTTGGGGAGTTTAAGCTTTGCTCTAGGGAAGAATCTGGAACGACATTGTCGGCAGGGAGACCACCATTGAGGATTCCTAAACGGCGATCAATGTCCAAATAATCATCAAGTTGCCGCTGCTTAACTTGCTGAAGCTCATAGGATAGCTCTTCAACCATACCCCTTAGCATTCTGACTTCTTCTCTAAGGTTTTGCATAATATCGAAACGATCTGACGCTCGCTTTGCCGCAGCAGACATCACTGGACGATCAATCGCATCATCAACTGGGAATGTTGATGCTTTCGCATCAACAACGGGCGTTAAGTCCTGGGAAACAGCAATCACAGGTATGCTCAACGCAAGTATACACAGACCTTTTCTAAACTTAATCACAAGCTAGGAACCTATAAAAAAACAACCAGATGATGAGGCCGGAGCAAAGAAGCTCCGGCGACAGATATAACGCTTCAATCTAAATTAAGTTACTTAAGCTCAACTCGGCGGTTCATGCTCCATGCAGCAGCATTACTGCCAAAGGATGCTGCTCTCTCTTCACCGTAGCTAACAACCTCAATCATACTCCCAGCAACGCCTTGAAGAACCATAAACTCTTTAACTGCATTAGCACGTCGCTCACCAAGTGCCATGTTGTACTCGCGCGTTCCGCGCTCATCAGCATGCCCTTCTAGACGAATCGTCGTTGGGTAGTCCATCATGAACTGTGCATGCTCAACAAGAGCAGCGCGGGTCTCATCACTGAGGATGGCCTTGTCGAACTCGAAATAAAATACAGTTGCTGCATTATTTTTTGGCTCTTCAATCTCTTCTACCGTTACTGGCGCAGCTTCAGCCTCCATCTCTACAGATGCAGTCTGTACCGTCGTGTCTTCAATCGTGGAAGTTGTTTCATCAACAGGTGCTGAGCTACAACCTGCAAGCAATACCGACAGACAAAGTGCCGGTAAACCAAGTTTAGTTAGAGAAATATTCATGTAGAGCTCCTTTTAAAATGTGTTGTTCGTTAAATTGCGTATCCTAATTCTACCTCAAAAATGGTGACCAAGCAGGTTCTCTTACGTCACCAGACTTGGCCGGCAGAGAATACTTTATGCCCGCATCGAGAGAAACCGCTGACAACACTCCCCTGTCACCCTGTTTCGTAGCGTATATCAACATAGCTCCGTTGGGGGCCACTGTGGGAGACTCATCAAGTCTAGTCTCTGTTAATTCTACCATCCGTCGTGTCTTTAAATCGAGCGTCGCTATATGGAAAACACCCGATTCTCGATGAACAACCACTAAGGTGCGACCGTCTGGCGCCAAACTGGGCCTAGCGTTGTAATTACCTCTGAATGTTATTCTTTGCACTGCCTTAGATGCAACCGTTAATTTATAAATTTGCGGAGTTCCCCCTCTATCTGAGGTAAATAACAAACTTTTTCCATCTGGTTCCCACGTTGGCTCAGTGTCAATGGCGAAATGACGAGTCAATCTCGACAGTTTATTAGACGTCAGATCCAAGATATAAATCTCAGGATTGCCATCTTTTGACAAAACCATAGCCAGCTTTTTACCGTCTGGCGACCAAGCGGGGGCCCCGTTAAGGCCACGAAAGTTAGTCAACTGTTTACGAGCAGCGGTTACAAGACTCTGACGCCATATTGCGGGCCGCCCTGTCTCAAAAGAAACATAGGCTAACTCATCGCCTGAGGGTGCCCACGCTGGAGACATAATTGGCTCTGATGATTCCAGCATTAATCTCTCTCTAGCGCCATCTGAGTCTGAGACATTTAATTTATAGACGAAATTACCATCTACCTGATCAGCTGTTACGTATGCAAGGCGAGTACTAAAAGCCCCTCGAATGCCTGTTATCTCTTCATATACCTTATCACTAGCCATATGGGCTAAATCTCTTAACTGATTTTCTGTGCCCCTAACACTATGCTTAAACACAGTATTTTGGGCATTGACGTTAAGTAGGCTAAAACTCAATTCAATTAGATCATCATCCTTTGTGACAGCACCAACAAGCAGATACTCACTCCCCAGCAATCGCCAATCTCGGAAATAAACATCATCAGCATCAGATGGGAAAGAGAGCATGTTATTTCTTGGAACAACCTTAAACAAGCCACTTCGCTCAAGGTCTGACTCAACAATTGAACTTATATCCTCTGAGAGCTGTGCGCCCGCCATAACCATTGGAGGAATAGCTACAATCGTGGGTTTATCGTTACCTTGAGTGACTCTAATCACTAGCTCTCCCCAGGCTATGGCAGGAGCAATGGCCAATATACTCGACAGTAAAAATATTTTGACAGAGCGATTTAAAAATATACTTTTTTGTAGCATCGGATCTCCATTGATTACAACCTAAGGTCTTGAGGGCTAAATAAAACATCTACTTGGCGAAACTTCTTTTCAAACAAACTTGGCGACATCTTTTGTAACTCTATAAATTGATCCGCTTTGAATGCGGCCTGTTCGACGGATCGATCAAATGCTGAATCCCCACTAGACTTAAGAACTGTGACACCTACCACGCGACCCGTAGGCACTAGTTGCAATCGAATCATTGTTTCCATACCTCTTCGTGCACTCGGAGGGCGATTCCAATTTTCGGAAAGTCGTTGCTGAATGAGCTGTCGATAACTATTTGCCTCGCGCTCATCTTTCTCGGCATTTACTAACCTCTGCTCTTCAGCAATAGCGTCAGCAAATTCTTGCTCCTTTTGCTGTCTTTGCAACTCAGCTAGTCGCTCCCTCTCTGCTCGTTCTCTTTGTTCTTCTCGTTCTTTTGCCAGACGCTCTTTTTCTTTTCTATCGATCTCTGCTTGCCGTTGCTTGCTCTTAAGGGCATCCGCTTTTCTCTTATCAGCCGCTCGTCTTCGTTGACTGTCACGTTTTCTCTGGGCAGCGTTTGCGTCGGTGTTTTTCTTCTTCTTTATTTCCTTTTGCTTAGGGGCTAGTTCAACCAGTTTTGCATCTATAAATCGCGGCTGAATTACTACCCTCTCTGGTTCAGCTTTCCACCCTGCATACATAGCAGCAATAATTAGCCCATGTATGGTCAAGCTAAACGTAATACCTAATGCGTAGCTAATAGAAACTTTCATGCTACTGAGGCGGCGGCTCAGTCACCAAACCTACGGATGTAGCTCCGGAACGTTGTAACTCACTCATAAGGTTCACAACCACGCCATAATCCACTGAGGCGTCCCCCCAAACCAAAATAGGTGTTTTAGGTTCTTGGCGAATAATCTTGCTGACTCTGTCTTTAATTAAATTAAGCGGCCTAGATTGGTTAATTCCCTTGTCGTCAATCCAGTATGTACCGTCACTTTTGATTGAAACAATAAAGGGTTCTTGATCTTCGCTATCCATGGGGCTTGAGTTGGCTTGTGGCAATTCAACTTTAACGCCTTGCATCAACAAAGGAGCGGTGATCATGAATATAACCATCAGCACTAGGGTCACATCAATGTAAGGAACCACATTGATTTCAGCTACCAATTTGCGTTTTTGCTTTTTTCTATTCAATCTATCCAACTCCGGGAGCTAAATTAACGAGAGTAGACTTGCCTGTGCAGGATACTAGAAAACTCGTCCGAGAAAGTTTCATAACTTGCATTAATTGCCTCAACTTTAGCCGCATAACGGTTGTAAGCGATAACCGCAGGAATGGCTGCAAATAGCCCCATTGCTGTCGGTATGAGCGCCTCGGAAATCCCCGGAGCCACCGCCGCTAAGGTCGCCTGCTGCATCATACCCAAGCCTCGTACCGTGACCATAATTCCCCATACAGTGCCAAACAGGCCAATATAAGGACTCACTGATGCCACATTCGCAAGAAACGGAAGATTAGTACCCAACTTTTCATCCTCGCGGGATAGCGCCACTCGCATTGCTCGATCAGCACCCTCCATCACAGCGTCTGGATCGGCTTTGTCAGACTGCGTTAAGCGGTTAAACTCTCTAAAACCTGCTCTAAACACATTTTCAATACCATTACTGACACCCGACTCTTTGGCCTTATCCGTTAGTTCCTGATAGAACTGCGCCAGATCCACTCCCGACCAAAATGTATCCTCAAACTCTCGGAAACTAGTCTGCGCATGATTAAGAAAAATACCCCGCTGAACAATCATTATCCAAGACATGACTGACGCGACAAGCAAAATCCCCATCACCGCCTGAACCAGTACACCAGCATTTAAAATTAACGCTAAAATCGATAAATTTTCTTCATTCACTGCTCTAAACTCCAGTTTCAGCCCAAAAGGCCCTTTAGTTTTTGATACATTGGCGCAGGCATTGCCGCTGGTTTTTTGGTTAGGGCATCTAAACAGGCTACTTTTACCTCACCCTCAACCAGTAAGCTGTCACCTCGATGAATGGTTTGGCTCATCAAAAATGTTACCCTACCTATCTTTGTCAATTCCGCTGACACTTTAAGCTCATCATCAAGTAGCGCAGGACTATGATATTTAACATTCAGTTCGTGGACCACTAACTGTAAACCGTCAAACAGTGCTGGTTTACCATAGCCTAGGGTTCGCATTAACTCCGTCCGAGCACGCTCCATAAATTTTAAATAATTGGCATAGTAGACGATTCCACCCGCATCCGTATCTTCAATATAGACACGCATCGGCCAACAAAATTCAGTCATCCATGATATCCATCTGCTGTTGAATTCGTTTGGGGCTCTTCAAGCCAAAATGCTCATATGCCATGCGGGTCGCCATGCGTCCTCGAGAGGTTCTCATTAAATAGCCCTGCTGGATGAGATAAGGCTCAAGTACATCCTCAATGGTACCTCTTTCCTCACTCAATGCGGCCGCTAAGCTATCCACACCAACTGGGCCTCCGTCAAATTTTTCCATCAGGGTTAATAACAGGCGTCTATCAAGATGATCAAAACCGCTCTGATCTACATTAAGCATGTTTAGGGCTGCATCAGCAGTCTCTTTGGTGATCGAACCATCACTCTTAACTTCAGCATAATCTCTGACCCGTCTTAGGAGTCTATTAGCGATTCGTGGCGTTCCTCGTGCTCTACAGGCAATCTCTTGGGCGCCCTGTTCATCGATATTGACCTCAATGATATTTGCCGCTCGCTTCACTATGCTGGCTAGATCTTCGATCGAGTAAAACTCTAGTCGCTGAACAATTCCGAATCGATCTCTTAAAGGAGATGTTAGCAACCCTGCGCGAGTTGTGGCGCCAACGAGCGTAAACGGGGGCAAATCTAACTTTATCGAGCGTGCCGCAGGTCCCTCACCGATAACAATATCTAACTGATAATCTTCCAATGCAGGATATAGGATTTCTTCTACAACAGGGCTAAGGCGATGGATCTCATCAATAAACAAGACATCTCCAGACTCCAAGTTAGTGAGCAGTGCGGCAAGATCACCTGCCTTCTCTAACACAGGGCCAGAAGTCGTTTTGAGATCGACTTTCATTTCATGGGCAATAATATGAGCTAAGGTAGTTTTACCAAGCCCTGGGGGACCAAAAACCAGTGTATGATCAAGAGGCTCAGTTCGTCTGCGAGCCGCCTCAATAAAAATCTCGAGCTGCTCCTTAACCGCTGGCTGACCTACATACTCCTCTAAAGTAACCGGGCGCAGTGCTCGGTCATAGCGCTCTTCAGAAGCAGAGATGTCGGGAGAAATTAAGCGATCGGGTTCTATCATTGGGCAGCATCTCAAAGTTGACTATAAGCATACATTGCTAGTAGAAAAGTTTCACTATACGTAGCAGTCAAAGATCTAGTATTTGAAATACTTTTAGTGTTACTTAGCCACCATGGACTTCAGGGCACGTCTAATCAGCTGCTCAGCGCTAGTAATTTCATTATCTTCCACCCGGCTAATCATTTTGGCTGCATCTTGTGGCTTGTAGCCTAGAGCTATGAGCGCACTCTCTGCTTCGTGCTGAATGTCTGGCTGTTTCTCAACATTTGTCCTGCTCTCACTAGAACTCGAATCGACATCATCGAGCCTATCCCTCATCTCAATAACTAATCTCTCTGCGGTTTTCTTGCCTACTCCTGGGAGTTTAACCAAGGTCGCAACATCATTAGAATGGACTGCGTGGGCAAAATCGCTCGCTGACATACCCGAAAGTATGCCTAATGCCATTTTTGGACCTACGCCATTCACTTTAATTAAGCTCCGAAATAGCGCTCGCTCCTGTAGTGAGGAGAATCCAAATAACAATTGGGCATCGTCGCGAACAACAAAATGGGTATGAATAGTGCAACTTTCGCCTACTTCTGGAAGATCAAAAAAGGTACCCAGAGAGACCAAAATTTCGTAACCAATGCCCTGAACGTCAACAAGAACATCAGGCGCTAGCTTTGAAACGATTATCCCTTTAATTTGTCCGATCATATTTAACTATTCTCTTAATACAAGCTGTTGAATTTCTATTTATGCCTGCCCCTAGCATATCCTTTGGCTGCATTACCTAAAGCCTCTTGAGTATGCTTACTATGAGCATGACAAATAGCGACTGCAAGAGCATCCGCAGCGTCTTCGGAGGGCGATTGTGGCAGTTTCAATAATTGCGTAATCATCATCTGCACTTGCTTCTTATCCGCAGCTCCTGTGCCCACAACGGCCTGCTTGACACTTCTCGCCGAATACTCACCAACATCGAGCCCAGCATTAACACCCGCTACAATAGCAGCTCCTCTTGCTTGACCCAGCTTTAACGCCGCCCGGGGATCTTTAGCAAAGAATACTTCTTCAATACCCATTTGCTGAGGCTTATATTGTTCGATGATTTCGCTGACACCATCAAATATTATTTTTAATCTGTCTGGCAGAGATTTTTCAGGAAGCCTAATGATACCGCTTGAGACATAGGCAATTCTACTCCCAGCAACATCAATCACACCGTAACCGGTACGTCTTGACCCTGGATCAATTCCTAAAATTCTAATCATGATTACCTTCAACTAAAACCATGAACAGAGTGTTGCAATCCCATCAGTTGGAGTCAACTACTAAAAAAGCCCCCTGAATATGATTCAGAGGGCTTTCGGTATTACTTTGCTTCAAGCTGAAGCTACTAGTCCTCGGATTTTGTAGCAGGCTTCGCTTTAGGGGCAGCTTTTGCCTTAGCTTTAGGAGCAGCTTTTGCCTTGGCTTTAGGAGCAGCTTTTGCCTTGGCTTTAGGAGCAGCTTTTGCCTTGGCTTTAGGGGCAGGCTGCTCTTCAGCAGGAGCTTCTTCAACTGGAGCTTCTTCAACTGGAGCTTCTTCAACTGGAGCTTCTTCAGCAGGAGCTTCTTCAGCAGGAGCTTCTTCAACTGGAGTTTCTTCAGCAGGAGCCTCTTCAACAGGAGCCTCTTCAACAGGAGCCTCTTCAGCAGGAGCTTCTTCAGCAGGAGCTTCTTCAACTGGAGCTTCTTCAGCAGGAGCTTCTTCAACTGGAGCTTCTTCAACCGGAGCTTCTTCAACCGGAGCTTCTTCAACTAGAGCTTCTTCAGCAGGAGCTTCTTCAGCAGGGGCTTCTTCAACAGCGGCAACCTCTTCTAATGGTTCCTCATCAACAACCGGGGCAGCCGGCATCACCGCTTTAATCAAACCTTCAGCTAACAAAATTTTAATCTTTTCATCAGCATTTACCCAATTTCTTTCGGCGTCTTTTACCGCGTAACGGCCAGAGCCTTTCTGATATACAACATAATCCTTAGTCTTTTTTATAACTTTCATCGGTACCACCTCTTTTAATGATTACTCGTTTGAGTATTTATTGCCGCTTGTATAAAACGACGTTTTTATTACATTTGTTACTTACCTTTAAATTTTTTGACCTGTTAATCAATCTCCAATCTGCATCAACACATCTTCAGGAATGTCTGCATTAGTGTAAACATTTTGCACATCGTCCAGATCTTCTAATGCATCAACAAGTCCAAGAAGCTTTTCTGCACTGCTCTTATCAAGCGTAACAGCAATATCAGCTGTCATAACAATTTCTGCATGTATTGGCTTAAAGCCCGATGCTGTCAGCGCATCCTTTATGCTTAAAAACTCTTCCCAGTTCACCTCTACATCAACAGAACCATCACCGTTGAATTTTATATCTTCAGCACCTGCCTCCAACGCCGCATCCATTAAGCCAACCTCATCAACCCCTGGCTCATAGCTAAATTGTCCAATACGCCGAAATAAGTAAGCAACGGAACCATCTGTCCCTAGGTTTCCACCACGCTTGGTCAGCCCATGCCTGACGTCACTTACGGTACGATTACGATTATCGGTCATGCACTCAACTAAGACCGCAACACCGCCAGGAGCATAACCTTCATAAGTTATTTCGTCGTAATTATCGCCCTCTCCAGCACCGACCCCTCTGGCAATTGCCTTATCAACAGTATCGCGCTTCATATTCGAACCGAGCGCTTTATCCACTGCCGTTCTAAGGCGAGGATTATCCTCTACATTGGGACCTCCAGCCTTAGCCGCAACAACCAGCTCCCTGATGAGCTTAGTAAATACCTTACCTCGCTTGGCATCCTGAGCTGCCTTGCGATGCTTGATATTGGCCCATTTACTGTGCCCTGCCATTACTTTTTAGCCGCCTTAATCTTCTTTCTTACGCAGACGAATGTTTAGCTCTCGCAACTGCTCTGAGTCCACATCTCCCGGCGCATCTGTCAGCAAGCACGCTGCAGATTGAGTCTTGGGAAATGCGATAACATCTCGAATCGAGTCCGCTCCAACCATCAACATAATCAGACGATCCAGTCCAAATGCCACACCCCCATGAGGTGGAGCACCGAACTTTAGTGCATCTAACAAGAAACCAAACTTTTCACGTTGCTCCGCCGGCTCAATGCCTAGCACTTCAAAAACCACTGCTTGCATGTCTTGATCGTGGATACGAATAGATCCACCCCCAAGTTCCACTCCATTAAGTACCATGTCATAGGCTCTAGAGAGAGCATTAGCTGGGTCATTTTTTAGCTCTTCAACAGAGCATGATGGCGCAGTAAAGGGATGGTGTAACGGTGTCAGAGCGCCAGAATCGGTAGTTTCAAACATTGGGAATTCTATTACCCACAGAGGAGCCCAATCACAAGTATAAAGACTTAAATCCTCACCGACTTTGCACCGCAGTGCACCAAGAGCCTCAGACACTATCGAAAACTTATCGGCTCCAAAGAAAATAATATCGCCATTGGCAACTTCAAGTCGATCCATAATTGCTAGGGTAACTTCATCACCAAGGAATTTAATTATCGGAGATTGAAGACCATCAATACCTTCTTCCAGAGCATTGACTTTAATCCAAGCTAGCCCCTTGGCCCCATAGATACTGACAAACTTGGTGTAATCATCAATTTGTTTGCGAGAGATTTCAGCTCCCCCAGGGACTTTAAGTGCTGTAACTCTGCACGACGGATCATTAGCTGGCCCAGCAAATACTTTAAACTCTATATCCTTGAGCAAATCTTTGATCTCTACCAATTCAAGCGGAATTCGAAGGTCGGGTTTATCTGATCCATAGCGCTGCATTGCTTCCGCATAGGTCATTCTGGGGAAAGAAGAAAACTCCACATCCATATGCTCGGCAAATAAGCCACTCACCATCGCTTCAGTTGTTGACATAATGTCTTCTTCATCTACAAAAGAAGCTTCGATATCAATTTGAGTGAATTCGGGCTGTCGATCAGCTCTGAGATCCTCATCTCTAAAACATTTTGCAATTTGATAATAGCGATCAAAGCCCGCGACCATCAGCATCTGTTTAAAGAGCTGAGGTGACTGGGGCATTGCAAAAAATTGTCCGGGATGAGTGCGCGAAGGAATCAAGTAGTCTCTAGCCCCTTCAGGCGTTGCTCGGGTCATAATCGGTGTTTCAATATCCAAGAATCCGTCATCAACTAGGTAGTTACGTATCGATGAGGTAATTTTGGACCGGAATCTCAAACTATTTTGCATCTCGTTACGGCGTAAATCCATGTAGCGGTACTTAAGTCGCACATCCTCACCAACAGTAACGAACTCGTCTAACTGGAATGGAGGAGTTTGAGCTGTATTAAGAATCTCAAGTTCAGTTCCATAAACTTCGATCTCACCAGTTCCCATATTTGGGTTAATAGTTGCTTCACTGCGCGCGCGCACTTTTCCAGTTACCTTTAGGACGTACTCGGATCGAACGCTATCAGCTAGGTTAAAGAATTCCCCCGCATCAGAGTCAAATACCACCTGTACTATTCCCTCACGATCCCGTAGGTCTAGAAAGATAACGCCGCCATGATCACGCCGACGATCCACCCACCCCATTAGAGTAATCTCTTTGTCGTTGTCAGAACTTCTGACTAACCCGCAATAAACTGATCGATCCATTAGTATTTTATTCCTACTTTAAAAATTATTGCGAACTGGATGTGGCGCTAGTGCCTGAGCCCGATCCATTCGCCTTACTGCCTGCATTTTTACTATTTGAAGCACCCTTTTTAGAGCTTGATTGAGAAGATTCATCGCTAATCAAATTCTTCTTCTTACCACTTTTAAAATCTGTCTCATACCAACCGCTGCCACTCAGCCGAAATCCCGCCGCTGAAATAAGTTTTTTAAGCGCGCTTTCATTACAGGAAGGGCATTCCAATAATGGAGCATCGCTCATTTTCTGTAACTTATCCATCTCATACCCGCATGACTCACAGCGGTATTCATAAATTGGCATACCTGCATTCCCTAGCTCAAACAAGTTTAATGTAGCAGCTCAATCAAAGAGTGCTATTTCAAGGCGTCGCAGTATACATGAGCACCTGCCTTCTGAGAATGGCAGAAACGTCTCAGATTCACCCGACAAATACATTTTTACTAAAATCAACGAAATTCGAGTGGCGCGGCTCCCAAACTAGGTCTATATATAAAAATGTAAGTACGGATTTACCATGAAATGGAAATTCAGCAACAACAACTAACTAATTCCAAAGGACTAAAGAATGGATTTCACTACCTCTTCGTCGGCACGAGATATGTCTCCAATCACCGAGCGCTTCCATAAAACAGACATTATTAACGAACTTGCAGATACAACTAGTCTCAATCGGAAACAGGTTATTGATGTTCTAGATGAACTAGCCGTAGTGATAGAGCGGCATGTTATCGATGGTTCTGTGGGCGAATTTATCCTTGCTGGACTTTTTAAAGTTACAACTGTTAAAAAAGAAGCCACAGACGCTCATACTGGCATTAACCCATTTACTGGGGAATCTATTAAGTTCTCCGCAAAACCTGCTAGAACTTCAGTCAAGATACATCCCCTTAAAGGCTTAAAAGATATGGCATACTAAGGAAGCGTGTAGATTAGTGATTCAGTTTGTACTGATGCGTAGATTAACTAATATGATCTTCAAGATTATTGCGCATAACCCATAAAAGCTTGGATAGCGCCTCATCATCATAGCCTAAAGCTGGCACCTGCCCCCACACAGGAGCAGGCCAACAGGCATCGGTTTTAAACCTGCACACATGGTGCATATGAAGCTGAGGGACAACATTCCCTATAGTTGCAATATTTAGCTTATCCGGGGAAAAAAGCTCAGTCAGACAGTTAGCAATAATGCAAGACTCATCGAGCAATTGCCTCCGATCACCGTTATCTAACTGAACTACTTCTGTAACACCTTCTCTACGTGGAACTAATATAACCCA
>ENA-ORXI01000582-ORXI01000582.1-sediment-metagenome-genome-assembly--contig:-NODE-582-length-30395-cov-9.960980_pt1 | contig 30395 bp, 29 predicted proteins | sample MGYA00237861_ERZ511468 | MGnify/ENA primary metagenome ERZ511468 (study PRJEB26299, sample SAMN06266213) | sediment metagenome | isolation source: Hudson Canyon methane seep mesocosm | place: USA:Hudson... | reverse complement strand
CCCTCAATGTAAGTCAATCAATGGATAAGATTAGGCTTAGAGAAGCATTACACCATATTTTGTATGATTTTGATTCTAAACTGCAATGGTATCTCAAAAGAACAAAATCAAAACAAAGAACAAATATTTCTGGAATTCTTCACAAAATTTTGTCGTCCAGAGTTTTAATGCTCTCGCCTTTTGCCCCACACATAGCAGAAGAAATATGGGAAAAACTAGGCAATTCAGAATTAGCTTCAAAATCAGCATGGCCTTCATCTATTGGAATAGAAATTGATTCAAAATCAATTCAAACTGAAACGTTGCTAAAATCAATTATTGATGACATTAACAATATTCTAAAAGTAACCAAAATTTCGCCAAAAAAAATTACAATTTACACTGCAGAACAATGGAAATCTAAAGCCTATAATTCAATTCTTAAAAATGTGCTAGATGGTCAAACGAACATAGGTACAATCATAAAATCATTAATTGCAAATAAGGAAACAGAACAAATCAAAAAAGATCCTGATTTTGTAAAAAAAACACTCAACGACATTCTATCGGAACCTGTTGAACTAAGAAAGGGAAGAATGAATATTGGTCAAATAGATGAAAAGCAAATAATTAGTTCAGAATTATCATCACTTGTAAAAAATGACTATGATGTTGAGCTTAGTGTTTTTTCCGAATCAGACTCTGAAAAATATGATCCTAAAAATAAAGCAAAAGCCGCTAGGCCCTTCAAGCCAGCCATACTAATCGAATAGAGATGGTATTTATTTTGTTAAAATTAGTTTGATTTAGAATGAAAATCGCTGTTATGGGTATGGGAGTAGCCGGCAGTTATCTAGTTTCTAGATTGAAAAATGACCATGAGGTGGTAGGTTTTGAAAGAATGGATGAGGTTAAACATGACTCAATTTGTGCGTGGGGATCCATCAAATCCACTATGATAGATTTATGCAAGAAATCGGGTATTGATTTTGAAAAATATGTTGTGCATGATGGTAAAAAAATGTATGTTGATATGAATAACCAAGAAAGATTTCAAATTGGGTTACATGGATTATGTACATACGAAAAGTTGAGTTTGATTAAGGATTTCATCAAGGATTCTGAAGTTCATTTTGGAGTAAATAAAAAACTAGAGGAATTAGAGTCAGAATTTGACATTATAGTTGACTGCACAGGATTTCATCGAATTTATTTACCAAAATTAGAACAGGACTTTTGTCTACCTACATACGAATACAAAATTGAATATGAAAATGGAGTGCCCTTTGATGACTTTTACATAAAACCATTTCCTCATATGTCAGGTTACTTTTGGTATTTTCCAATGGGTAAGAACCTTGCACATATTGGTGCAGGTGACTATAACAAACAACACGTAGAAGAAACTAACAAATTCTTTAAGAAGTATGGAGGTAAGGTAACAAAAACTGTAGGTCGTCCCATAAGACTTGCTACGCCAAATATGTGCAAACCATTTTACAAAGGAAAAGTTGTTGGAGTAGGCGAATCTATAGGAACTGTCTATCCATTACTTGGTGAGGGAATCATTCCAAGTATGATGTGTGCAGACATTTTTGTTAAAAATCTTGGTGATAATGAAAGTTATGAGAAAGAAGTTGATGAATATTTCAAGATCTATGGAAAAGTTTTCAATTTTATAAGAACTAAATTACACAATAAATTCAATATGTTAAGAATGCTGCCTGACCTTCTTTCCATATTTAGATATATGAAAAAGAATGAAGAAAGATTTGGAATGGAAATTAATATGCGTGACTTGATGAAAGTCGCAAAAGCTTAACCTAAACTTATTGAACCTAATCCTTCACGCATAGTTCCGCTAGACTTTGTGTTGTAATCATATATTATTTCAGAATATTCATGTAAAATTTCTTTCATGGAATCAATTGAATCATCAAGATAAAAACCTGGACAGTCACCAGTAAACTGAAAAGTAGCGTGAACTCTTGCATTGCCTTTATCATTTTGTAGCCATGTTGAAAATGGATATAGATAACAAACTCCAGGTCTAGTTGGGTGAATACCACAAGCACCTTCCTCATCTAGAAATCTGCATTTGATGTGAGTACCATCATCTGCTTCTGTTTCATCTTCCTTTCGTTTCAAATTAATACTAGTTAATGTGGTAGAGCCACCTCCAGGACTTGGTTCCTGCCAAGTAGCTATTACTGTTTCATTTTTTATGAAATCAGATGTTTTTTGATATTTCATTCCAGCTCCGATTGTTATCAAATCATCGGAAGTTAAAGGAAGTCTACCTTGCCTTGTGCAGCAGTTTGAACAGTCTGGCCAATAACATTTCCAAAGAATAAATTTTTTTATTTTAGTCAAAAATGGGATATGAAATACAACATCTCCTATTTTTATAGAATTTTCAGAAACATCATCACGTCTTCCTAAATGAAAATCTTTTATTATTGGTTCTATATCCCAGTCCTTTTCTAAAAGTTCTAATGATTTTGCAATCTCATTGTGGGACACAAATTATAACAGTCTAAAATCATGTATTAATGTTGAGTGAAAAAGGCAAATATGCCACAGCAACACAAAATAGAAGAACCGTTTGGGAAAAAATTATCTGGCCGTTAATTTTAGAAATTGATGACGTAACATTCAGTGTAAAACAATATCAAAAAAAACGTGATGAAGCATGCCAAAAAAATAACTATAAAATTTCAGAAATATCAAGAGGGTTAGCATCATTATTACAGAAAGGAATTGTTCTCAAAGAGAATAATATGTATTCAATACATTACAGATTAATCGCGTATATGAGAGTAAAAGCGGATTGTGATTACCCCACTGCAATTAATGAATCAAGAATGAAATGATTATATTCTAATTTTTTTGACTTGTGTTTGAAGCCCGGTAGTGTAGTGGCAAGCATGGGGGATTCTGGATCCCTTGACCTCGGTTCGAGTCCGAGCCGGGCTAAATTATCTAGATGCTTGAGCTATTCGCTCTAATTCGTTCTTTTTCTTGACAGAAGGTGCAGCAGTGTCATTATTGGCTGAAAGAATTAGATGTTCAGCCAAATATTCCTCGATTGCTTTTGGATTAGAAAATGTGGCTTCTTTCACCCCATCAGCAATAAATCTCAATGCTAGATCAACTCTTCTTATTGGTGCTACATCTACAGACACGTGATACACTGTTCCACCATATACAATTCTGGTAGTGTCTTCGTTTGGTGCAGAGTTTTCAACAGCACGAACTAAAATTTCAATGGGATTTTTTCCTGTTTTTTGATGAATTATTTCGAAGGCAGTTTTTACCACATTGAAGGTATGAAATTTTTTTCCCGCCATTCTTCCAGTATTTTTGGCATATTTTTTGCCAAAGTGCATCATTTTATTTACTAATCGTTCAACTATGTTAACATCAGCTTTATTGAATCGCTTTAATGCTGAACGTCCAAAACTCATTGGCAATATTGTTTCTTTTAGAGATATAGCAGTTTTAAGACCAACATCTTGTATTTCTATTTCAGATATATCCCATTTTCTAAATAACAAAAGTTTTTGCGCTGTCATTTTTTTATCTTCTTGGTTTTTCTTTCTTACCTATTACTAATTCATGTAATGATGTTCCGTTTACTTTGAACACTTTGTATCGTACTCCAGGAATGTCTCCCATGGCACCACCCTGAGTAGCACCCATGCCTTCAATATGTACTTCATCGTGTTCATCAATAAAGTTCATTGCCCCATCTCGTGGTAAAAATGCTGTTACAGTTTTTCCATTCTTTATTAATTGAACACGAACACATTTTCTAACAGCGGAGTTTGGTTGTTTTGCTTCGACACCAACTTTTTCCAAAACAATTCCCCTTCCTTGGGGAGCACCTCCTAATGGGCTGGATTTTTTATCCAAACCTAATTTTCTTCGTTTATATGTTGATATTGACCACCGCTGACGTTTCTTCTTCATCTTCAAAATTCTGCCTGCAAACAAACCAAGTGGTGATTTTGCCAAATATTACATCTCCAATTGTGTTACTGTGGGACTGTTTATTAGAACACTTGAAATATTGAAATATTTTTTGGCAAATAGTCTAGCCTTTTCAGCATTACATCCTGCACGACCAACTACTAAGCCTTTCTTACCATGATCAACAATTATTATTGCCTGTGATGACCCATCCGGTTTTGTATCAAGTTTTACTTCGTTCACGAATTTAGGATTTAAAATATTTTTTAAAAATTTTATTGGATCATCAAAGTATTCAATTAGTTCAACATTCCGTTTTATAATATTTTTTAGAGATTTTATATTAGAACCACCCTTGCCGATGGCAAGACCCATCTTACCCTCCTGTACTACAAAAATAATTTTATCTTGCGTCTCATCTTCCACACAATCACGGGCAGTTGCTTTTGTAACATTTTGAAAAAGTGACATCAAACGCATTTGATCTGTTGATAATTTTATTGATTGTGGCATGGTGTTTGTATTGCTGAACTATTTCTTGGTCTCATTTAAACTTAGATAGATTTTTTTAAAATTATTTTGTTTCATGTTCTTTTATAATCGCTTGTACGTTTGTGGCAGATAACGAATTAATGGAAATTGCTGATACACGAAATTGTAATCCACAAAGTTTTCCTAATGCTACAGATGTATCATTAAAGTGCAATAAAGGTACGCTGTCATTTTGTGCACTTTCCTCGATTTTTTTAGTTATTTCAGTAGAAACTGATTGCGAAATTACAACTAATTTACTATTTTTCATGGAAGATACTACTTGTTTTGTACCAAGAGTGTGTTTTCTTTCCTTAATTGCACCTGTTAGTGCTTTTTCTAATAGTTTTGCCATGGCTAGATTATTTTTTTGTTTTAGTTTTCATAAATATATCCACCGTTCCACTTCCAATTGGTATTTGGCTTCCAACTATTACATTTTCAGTAATTCCTTTCAATTCTTCAATCTCTCCTAATTTTGCAGCATTTGCAATAGTAGGCACTGTTATTTCAAAAGCTGCTCTTGCAAGAACACTATCTTTTTTTCCTGCAATTCCATGACGACCAATTTGTTGAAGATCGCCTTTATGGCACATCAGATCAGCCACTAGCATAAGATACCGTGTATCAACTTCTAATCCTTGGTTTTCTAGGGTTGCTTTGAGTTCATTAATTAGTGCATTTCTTGCTGCTTCTATTCCCAAGACAGTACTAATTTCAAACACATTGTTTGTTCTAACATTATTCTTATCAACTCCCTTAACTGAAAGGATTTCGGCTAGATTTGATCCTGTTGTTTGAATTAACCACTCTCCATTTTCTTCCTTAAGTGTTAGACGTGCTATATCGGGTACACCCTTTACCGTAGTTTTAAGCACTTTATTTCGCAAAGCAACTACTGTTGCAGCATCAGCTTCATCAACTAATTGTAAAGTAATGGTATCATTATCACCTATTGCATTGAATTTCTTGTTTGTTTCTAAAGCAGCCATCATGTTTTCGAATGTGCATCCTCTAGTTTTTAGTCGAGCATCATCAATAGTGAGTGTAATTTTAGTTTGATAATCAGTTTCTACTGGATGAATTATCAAATCGCTTACAGTTGTTTGTAAGATATTTTTCGCTGTTTCAATTGCTTTTTCTTTAGAAGATTTTGAATCTTTGTCAAGATAAATATCCATTGAAGGAGTAGATGGTTTTTTACGTGCATCAACCAATTCAATAATTCTTGGTAGACCAAGAGTTACATTTTTCTCAGCAATTCCAGCAGTATGAAAAGTTCTAAGTGTCATTTGAGTACCAGGTTCTCCAATAGATTGTGCAGTAACAATACCAACCGCCTGCCCAGGTTCAACTTGGGATTTATCATACAGTTCAAGACCTTTTTTGCAAACATTTTCCAGCCCTGCTTTGGATAGATTAGATTTATGTAATCCATCATTGACCATTGAGGTCAATCTTGGATTGAACGTCTTTGTATATTTTTTAGATATATTATTTATCTCGTCTTTGGTTGCTTTGCTGCCAGAATCTATAATTGATTCAGATTCAATTAATCGATTGATGTTAAATGCTTCTCCATGATCACTTTTTGCTACATCTATACCATCCTCACCATACAAAAATTGTATAATGTGACCATGTGGATCTCTTACAGTATTATCATATTCTAATCTAATATGCTCAAGTGCATTGATTAGCCTTCGCTGCATATATCCACTTTGTTGTGTTCTTACAGCAGTATCAACAAGCCCCTCTCTTCCACCCATAGCATGAAAGAAAAATTCTAAGACAGAAAGACCATCACGGAAGTTAGATTTCACAAATCCATGAGAGTCAGGATTATCGTCATGTACTTTAAAGTGAGGAAGAGTACGGTTACCATAACCTGTATGTAATCTTTTTCCACGTCTTGATTGTTGACCCAAAGCACCAGCCATCTGCCCAACATTCAAGGCAGAACCTCTAGCACCAGTAGTTGCCATAATTTTACCTGCATTGTCATCTGCAAGGTTTGAATTTGCAGTAATACCTGCTCTGTCTCTAGCCTTACCAAGTTCAAATGTAATTAATGCTTCTGCTGTTTCAGCGACAGTCAGTCCACGCAATCCTTTTAGAGTTCCCTTATTTTTTTGGCTTGTTATATCCGCAACCTTATCATATGTTTCTCGTAAATCAGTAAGAATTGCCTCCCTATCTTTGTCAGAAAGTTCCAAGTCAGAATAACCATAACTAAATCCATAATTAGTGATAAACTGTTTTATTATGATAAGAATAGAGTTTAGAAATGTTTTAGCTTTTTCATTGCCATAGTCTTTTGCAATTCTATGTAAAACGCTTTCTGGTTCTTCGGCTCCAATAGATGATTTATCTATTACACCGCTAACTAATTCACCATTTTTAATCACTATATCTTTCTTTTTGCCAGATGTTCCCTTTGACCATTTAGAAGTCAATATCAAATTGAAATCAGATGGGAGGAAGAGAGAAAACAATTGCTTTCCCGTATAAAGTGAACCGTTTTTATTTTTAATTTTTGGTTCTGGTAATTCCCCATCATAACCACCTAGCATTGCAAAATTAGTAAATTCTTGCTTTGTTAAAGTAGTATCATCTTTGGTAAGAAGATATGCTCCAGTAATAAAATCACGAAGGGCACCAATGATTGGGCCGCCAAATCTAGGAGAAATTAACTGTTCTTGGACTCGCATCAATAGTATTGCCTCAGCCCTTGCTTCTTCACTTTGTGGTACATGAAGATTCATTTCATCGCCATCAAAGTCAGCATTGTATGGTGGACAAACAGAAGGATGTAACCGAAAAGTTTTTCCTGGTAACACACGAACGTGGTGAGCCATTATAGACATTTGGTGAAGTGATGGTTGTCTGTTAAACAGTACAACGTCACCGTCAGCAAGATGTCTTTCCACTAGATATCCTATCTCAAGTGAATCGGCAATAATTGAACGATCTTCGACAAAATCTAGTCTAATTTTAACTCCGTCAGGTCTTACAATATAATTAACTCCAGGCCATGTACTAGGTCCATTAATAACTAATTTTTTTAGTTTTTCAATATTCCATTCAGTAACAATCTCAGGAATTGTAAGTTTAGTCGCAACCTGTACTGGAACACCGACTTCACCCAAGTCTAAATTAGGATCTGGAGAAATAACAGTTCGACTTGAAAAGTCTACCCGTTTTCCGGATAGTGATCCTCTAAAACGACCTTCCTTGCCTTTGAGTCTTTGTGTTAATGTTTTCAGAGGTCTACCAGAACGATGATGAGCCTGTGGAATTCCTGAAACCTCGTTATCAAAATAAGTTGTAGTATGATATTGAAGTAGATCAACAAGATCTTGAACTATTAGTGGAGGTGTTCCAGCTTCTTTGCTTTCTCTAAGTCGTTGATTTACCCTAATAATGTCTACCATTTTATGGGTTAGATCATCTTCAGATCTTATTCCAGTTTCAAGTATAATAGAAGGTCTAACAGTTACAGGAGGTACAGGCAATGCTTGTAAAATAAACCATTCTGGTCTGGCTGTATCTACATTGTAATTTAATAGTCTAAGATCTTCGTCAATAATTTGTGAAAATCGTTCTCTTATTGTAACTGGTAGTAATCTATTTTCTCCAAGTTCAGTTTTTTCTATGAATATTGTTGGTTTTGTGAAAATAAGTTCGTATTGTGGTTTTCCACAATGTGGACATTCTTTTGATTTTTTTGCTTTTTCAAGTATTTGTTCTGGAATACGTTTACGTGATAGTACAGTATATGATGCACTATTTTTTTTAAATTTCGAGAACTTGTCAAGTACTTCCTGAGGAACTTTTAATCTTGAACAAGATCTGCATGTAGAAGTCAACAACTTGTGGATGCTATCAATAAATGCAATATGTAATACTGGCTCTGCAAGCTCAATGTGTCCAAAATGACCAGGACATCTAGCAGAGGTATTGCCGCAAGTCAGACATTTTTGTCCAGGTTCTAATGTTCCAAGACATCCATCCATCAATCCACCCTGTACCGCCATACCATCTTCATCGTAAGTTTCAGGGGCAGTAATTTCAGATACTGAATATTTCCTAATCTCATTTGGAGACCAAACACAAAATTTAATCCCATCAATAGCTTTTACCGTTTGAATGGACATTATACTCTCTCCTTAATCAACAAACGTGGTGCAATAGCAAGACTAGACATTTCCTGCAATAACAGCTTGAATGCATATGCCACAGATACAGAACTTACTTTTCCCTTATTTTCACAAACTCTGCAATGAAACTTTCTTTGTTTAACATCATGATATGCTACAAGACCGCATCGTTCACATACAAAGATATCAGATTTATCAGATTCATCAAGTAATCTATCTTTGAGAATCATGGAAGCCCCGTAGGCTATTATACAATCTCTCTCCATTTCTCCAAATCTTAAACCACCACCACGTGCCCTACCTTCAGTAGGTTGTTTAGTTAACATCTGAACTTGTCCACGTGCACGTGCATGTATCTTATCTGCAACCATATGATGTAATTTTTGATAATAAACAACTCCAATAAACACCTCAACTGGGAATTGTTTGCCTGTTTTACCGTCATACATAATTTCCTTACCAGAATACTCGAATCCTGCATCTTTCATTACACCCTTTACATCCTCCATCTTCTCACCAACAAAGGCAGACGCATCAACCTTTTTGCCTCGTATTGCAGCGGCTTTACCAGTTATTGATTCCATCATCATACCAACCGTCATTCTTGATGGAAACGCATGAGGATTAATTAGAACGTCAGGTGATATTCCGTCAGCAGTATAAGGCAAATCTTCTGCTTTAGCTAGTATGCCTACTACTCCTTTTTGACCATGTCTTGAGGCAAACTTATCTCCTATTTCAGGAGGACGCATATCTCTAATTCTAACTTTGTACATTTTTCCACCCTCATTTGCTTGCGTCAAAACAATGGTGTCAACAACTCCTACTTCAGAAGGTCTTACTCCTATGGAGGTATCCCTTCTATACGGTCCCCTAGATTCAAGTTCACGATACTCTTCCATAAATCTAGGCGGACTGGTTTTACCAATGAGAATATCACCTCCCGACACACGAGATTCTGAAGCAATAATTCCATCGTCTTCCAATAAACGATACGATTTTTCACCCTTGTATCCACGAAGATTGTCATCAGCGTTTGGAATCTCAAAATTATCACGCATTCCACCAGGATATTGTTTTGATTCTGATTCATAGATCCTATAAAAGAATGTGCGTCCTAACCCTCTTTCAACCGAAGATTTGCTCAGAACAATAGCGTCCTCAATGTTATATCCATCAAATGGTAAGACCGCAACTACACAATTTTGTCCTGCAGGTCTTTTCTCGAGACCTAGAAGTCCCATAGCCTTTGTAGTCACAATAGGAGTTTGAGGATACAGCATGGAGTGTTGTCTTACATAAGTACTAGTGTTCATCATTGGTGTTGAAAAACCAAGACTTTGTTTGGCCATGGCAGATTCATATGTATTACGTGGAGATTGATTATGCTCAGGATATGGTATTATTGATGCGCCAGCACCTAAAATTGCTGAAGGAAAAATTTCGATATGAGTATGCTTCTTAACATGTTTATCATCAAATGTTATAAGACAGTTTTCTTCCTCGTTTGCATCTACAAGTTCAATTACACCCATTCGAATCAAGTCGTTCCATGAAACAAGTTTCTTTGTCACTTTATCAAGAAGATCTTGCGTGAGTGCTGATTTGTCATCTTTTACTATAATGAGGGAGCGTAAAACACGTCCTGCATTACAGTTTACATACAGTCTTTTTGTAGCACCTTCCTGTTCTGGCTGATGTATAGATATCCCAACATGTGGATGAATCTTAGAAGATCTACGTAGTTCACGTAAAGAATTTGCTAATTTTTCTCCATCTTTATGATAACCAATTAATTTTCCATCAACAAAAATTCTAGCCCCATCCTTTTTTACCGAATCCTTAACATCTGAGAAATGAGCTGTTCCAAACTCATACATTTTTTCAACAACCTCTTCTGAAGATACACTTACAGAAATTATCGCAGATAAAGCCAAATTCTTAACCAAGCCACAATTAGATCCTTCTGGTGTTTCACTTGGACAGATCCTTCCAAAATGTGTAGAATGTAAATCTCTTGCTTCAAAATTGGGTTGAGTTCTGCTCAAAGGTGATTGTACACGTCGTAGATGACTTATAGTAGACAAGTAATTTGTTCTGTCAAGTAATTGTGTAACTCCAACCCTTCCACGTCCCCAGTTTCCTGTTGCTATAGCGTTATTGAGTTTATCAGATATTATGCCGGGACGAATCGCTGCGCTAACAGCATTGATTCCTCTTTTTTGACCAGAGCGTTCAAGTTGATATTTCATATCTCGTACCAGATTCCTAAACGCAGTTCTGAATAAATCAGCCAACATCTGCCCTGCAAACTTGACAACCTTGTTGCCATAATGATCTTTGTCGTCTGGTTGAATCCATCCAAGTTTTAACTCTAATAATTTGCAGGCAGCCTCACCCAAAAACTGTGTTTTCTCTTTTCTGTTATCAGGTTGCTTACCTAAGTGTGGAAGTAAACCCCAATCCAATAGTGTTTCCGCGCGCTTAATTTGAAATTCTTCCAACATGCCAGGTGCTATTCTTTTACTGATGTATACAATAGCATCTTTTGATGTTGTAATATCTGTTTTTTCAAAAGAACTCTCAAGTTCATTTTGTACGTTATCATTCAGAGATATCACTGATGCAATTTCTTTATCTGATTCTAATCCAAGAGCACGCATCAAAGTAATTATTGGAATATCAACAGGTGAGCCCGGTATCCTTGCAACAATAAGTCCATCCTCTTTCAGCACTAACTCCAGTTTTGCGCGATAACCAACAATTGAGGAATATACCTTTGCTTTGAATACTTTTTTACCGCCAACTTTTTCAGCGTCCACAATAATTTTGTTGTATGACAAATCTTCTAATCCAACTATCACTCGTTCAGAACCATTAATGATGAAGTAGCCCCCAGGATCCTCTGGATCTTCTGCATAATCAATTAGTTTTTGTTGTGTAAAACTTCGTAAAATACAAGATTCTGATTTTACCATTACAGGTATATCACCAATGTGAATGAATCTACTTTCTAGGGTTTTTCCATCTTCAATAACATTTGCTTCCAGCATCAATGGTGCAACATATGAAACATTGCGTAGACGTGCTTCTACAGGAGTAATGTGTGTAACAGAACCATCAAGCTCCATCATTCTTGGTTGCTTAAATTGAATTCTGCCTAGTTGAATTTTGTATGGATATTCAGCATTTTCAATATCTATGTGACCGATTTCGTCAATAATGTCCTGCAGTCCTTTTTTTAAAAATTCATCAAACGAGTTAAGATGTTGTTTAGCAACTCCCTCTCTAGATAAAATATCCTGAATTATAGGCCAACGCTTGTTTGCAGAATCAGTCATACTTCAACCACATATCTATAATAGAAACTTTCTCCGGCAGTTGCACTTTTTCTGGTAATCTTTATCATATCGCCAGGTTTTATGCCAAGTCCAACAATAGCTGGATCAGTGCCAAAAATTAATGGTAATTCAGTTGCCTTACAATGATACTTTTCTAACACCTCTTCAGCTTCCTTTTTTGTCATTACCTCATGTTTTGGGACATAGATATGATCAGGTGCTAGAGTTAAGCGCTTTTTAGTTACCATCATAAAAACCTCCGAGTATAATATCAATTGGGGATAAGAATAAGCAACACAAACAGCAAAAACCGGCTTTGGGTTAATATATATTTACTCGGAATTTTTTGGAAAAATTATCGATTTTTTGATTCACCCGATCCATTTTTCAATATAATAAGAAAATATTTGGAAAATGAAGGTAGATGAAATCAAAGTAACATAATTATGACTTTGACAGTTTCATCATTTAGAATAAACTCGTAGGCGCAAAGAATGAAGAAACATAAATAGGACACATTCTAAGGCTAGAATAATGAATTCTCGTAGATATACGATGACATCACTTTCGATAGTGTTTCTTGCACTAACTATTATGTCTGTTTCTGCCATAGGTCAAAATGCCTATGCGGCAGGAGGCGGCATGTCACTGTCTGCAGATTGTTCTGGTTCAAGTTGTGACATAAGTGGAACAACTGACAGAAATGATCAAGACGTGACTGTGGTAGTATCAAGTAGCAATGGAATACATATTGTTGATCAATTAAGCGCATCAGATGGTAGCTTCTCTACAACAATTAATGTAAGCAATCTAGATGATGGTACTTACAAAATTGCAGCAAACCAAGGAGCATCTGGTAAGTACAGCCTAAATGTTTCCGTTGATGTTTCAGGTGGAAGTTCAGATTCATCTGCATCAGTAAGCAATCAGATTGCTTCAGTAGAAGAAGAAGCAACATCAACAACACCATCAGGTGGATTAACACTAAGTGCTGGTGGCATAGAAGGTTCTACTACAATTGACGTAAGTGGAACAACTGACAGAAATGGAGACATTACTCTTAAGGTAACAGCACCAAATGGAAATGTTGTTTCAGTATCTCAGATATCTCCTTCAGGTGGTAGCTTTATGACAACAATTGAAACTGGCGGAGCATTATGGAGCCAAGATGGAATGTATACAATTTCTGCACATCAAGGAGCAGCGTCAAATTATCAGACATCTGCCGATGTTGAAATTATAGACGGACATGTTATTCCAGAATTTGGTGTAATCGCCGCAATGATACTTGCAGTAGCAATTGTATCAATAATCGTGGTCACCGCAAAGACAAGACTAAGTTTGGTACCAAGGTACTAAAATTCATCTTTTTATTTTGTTTCTTAGACTTACTAGATAAATAGCCGATATTATCTTTCAAGTCATATGAATAAACACGTATTATTTGTAGCAGTTGCCATTTCAATTCTAGCTGGAACTGGCATTGTGTCACAAGCATATGCTGCATTTACTATTACAATGGAGACTGACAAGGATGTTTATGATCACTCCTCAGTGATTACTGTAACGGGACAAGTTGATCCTATAGCAGAAGGCTCTGAGGTAACCTTTATTGTTCAAAGATTAAATCCGGTAGGGATTACACATATTGATCAGATTAGTGTCAACAGTGATGGTAGCTTTTCTACAACGATTAGTACTGCAACTCCTACAATGAAATATGACGGGACATACCTGATTAATGCCAAGTATGTTGATGCAGAGACAACTGTATCAGTAGAACTGACAAATGCTATAGAAGCATCTGAAACTGGAACGCCTGTAACTGGAACAGCTGTAACTGGAACAGCTGTAACTGTAACTGGACCATCTGGTGAATCATTGTACAAATTAGGTGCGGGGCAAATAGAATATGATATTACTTGTAATGCTACTCCCGGTTTCTTTGCTAATGCGGATGATGATAGTATTGTGATATATCTTGATCCAACTGATGATGGAATAATAACAGTTACTTTACACGAAGATCTAATCAAACCTTTTGAAGATGGAACATTTGTAGTTATAGTAAATAATCAAGAGATGCAAGATTTCACACAGGTTGGAAATACACTAACAATTCCCTGTATGGTAGGAACTGAAAAGATTGAAATTCATGGTAGTTGGGCAATTCCAGAATTTGGTGTAATCGCCGCAATGATACTCGCAGTAGCAATTGTATCAATAATCGTGATTACTGCAAAGACGAGACTAAGTTTGGTACCAAGGTACTAAAATTCATCTTTTTATTTCTATAATGAAATCAGTAAAGGAAATATAGAATTCAAATTTAAGTTGGTCATGTATAATAGTAGAGTTTTTTGTATTATGCTTACTCTCACGTTTGCTATTGGTATGGTCTTTAATGCTGCAGAGGCAGTAGACCAGATATCACTATCAACTTCCAGTGACATATACTATAGTGGAGACTACGTAGTGGTTTTTGGCAGTGTTAACACAATTTTTGAAAATATGCCTATAACTATACAAATCTATCATGAATCAAATTTGGTGGATGTTGCACAAGTTCCAGTTGCCCAAGATGGAACGTTTGTCAAAAGTTTCAATGCTGTGGGACAGCAATGGAAAGAAGAGGGCACATACACAGTTAGGGTACAATATACTTCAACTCAAATTGCAGAAACAACATTTGAATTTTTTAGTCAGGTGATTGATAAAAGTTCTGCAGTTTTTCCTGTTCAGATTCCAAATTCGGGAACTTTTGATGTAGGATATACGATAAGGGGGGGTGATGTTACAAAGATAAACATGAGTGTGGATCGCTACTCACTTCTCATAGAAACTACAATGGATAGCAATGGTAACTTAATTCTAAAATTACCTAGAGAAAGTTTTGACGCTCAAAGCGATGGTAAAGATAATACTTTCATAATTTTGATCAGTAAAGAAAATAACGAGCCGGAAGATTTTGTACAGGTTGAATATGAAGAAATTGGCACTAGCTCTGATTATAGAACTATACGTATCCCATTAGAAGAAGGTGACAAGTGGATTGAAGTAATAGGCACATATGTAATTCCTGAATTTGGAAGTATAGTGATTATAATTTTAGTTGTGGCAGTATCATCAGCAATTATAATTTCTAAAAGCAGGTTTTCTGTTAGATATAATTAGATTCAAAAATTATATTTTGTTTTATAGGGAGAAACACTTCGTAGTTCGCTTACAACTTTTTTTAAAACATCTATTGTCTGCTCGACTTCGTCTAACGTATTCAAATATCCAAATGACATTCGTAACGAACCGGTTATCTGCTCATGATTGAAACCCATTGCTTTCAATACATGTGATGCTTTTTGAGTATGCATTGAACATGCAGAACCAGTTGATGCAGCAATGCCATGTTCATCCAACTTTATGATCAAGTCTTCACCGTTTACTCCCATAAATGTAAGATGGATATTATTGAAAATTCTTTTTTCAGGATGACCATTAAGCTTTACATGAGATATTTCTTTGACTACTCTTGAGAGCATTGAAGAGTGAAGTGTTTCAAAGTGAGAAATGTTTTCGTTTAATCTTTCTTTTGCAATCTCACATGCCTTACCAAATCCCACAATGCTAGCAACATTTTCAGTACCTGAACGCATCCCATTCTCCTGACCTCCCCCTAAAATTTGAGGAGATACTCTCAAACCTTTTTTTATAAATAATGCTCCGATGCCCTTGGGACCATTAATTTTATGTGAAGAAACTGATAACGCATCAACACCTAGTTCTTTTACATTGATTGGAACCTTACCCACTGCTTGAACGGCATCCGTATGTAATGGTATTTGATATTTTTTACAAATTTCTGATATCTCTTTAATCGGTTGTATTGTACCTACTTCATTGTTTGCAAGCATGATACTAACAAGAACTGTATGTGAGTTTATTGAATTGGCAATATCATTAGGATCTACAATCCCATGTTCATCAACTGGAAGATATGTAATCTTGATTCCTATGTTTTCAAATTCTTTACATGGTTGTAAAATTGCCTCATGCTCTATTGATGATGTTATGATATGATTCTGATCAAGGTGTGACCCTTGGAGTTTTGGAATACCATACAAAATTGTATTATTTGATTCAGTTCCACCTGAGGTAAATAGAATTTCGTCTGGTTCGGCACCAATAAGTGCAGCAACTTGTTTTCGTGCTTTTTGTATTGCATTCTTTGCCTTCCTGCCAAATTGATGAATTGATGATGGATTGCCATATTGTAAATCAAAATATGGCATCATCTCCTTAACCACTTCTGGGTGTACCGCAGTTGAAGCAGCATTATCAAGATAAATCAATTAGTTATCACGTTAATTTTTCCAGGTCTATAACCCTCTGGATCTATAGAAACATCCTCAAAGCTTATCAGTTTTAGTTGTTCCTTGATTTTTTGTAATACCAAATTGTTTTCAAGTAAAGATAATTCGTCTACGCCAACCTCAATTTTTGCTATACCATCCATATCTCTGACACGTACCTGCTTAGCTCCTGTGAGTTGTTTGACAATTTTTTCACCAATCTCAATTCTTGCCAATCTTTCAGCAGTAACACTTTGTCCCCAGGGAATGCGTGATGCAAGACATGAGTTAGAGGGTTTATCATAAACTGACAGACCAACCATTTTAGCTGCTTCTCTTACCATTTTTTTGGAAAATCCAGCTTCTGCTAATGGACTTCTAATTCCATTTTGACGTAATGCCAATACTCCCGGACGGTAATCTCCCAAGTCATCAATATTGGTACCATCTACAATCATATCAGATTCAAATTCTTTTGCAACTTGCAAGAGATGCTGTGAAAGTTCGCTTCTGCAATAGAAACATCTGTTGTTATCATTTTTAACAAAACTTTCGTTATCAAGCTCATTGTATTCTATTACTATATGCTTGATTCCAATCTCTGAAGATATTTTTTTTGCATATTCTAATTCTTCTTGGGCAAGTGTCTTATAATCAGCAGTTACCGCAATAGCCAATTTGCCTAATTTTGCATAAGCGGAATAAGCAACTAAAGCACTATCAACGCCACCTGAAAGTGCTACAAGTACACTATTTTTGTCATCAAACCAATTTAGCAGTTTAGTAAGTTGTGCTTTCATAGTTTTTTCCTAATTTCTTGATTGAGTAATTCTTCTGTCTCTTTAAATGAAATACTAAGAACGCTGGAAATTTCTTTGATGTCATCAGATTCAATTTTGAAGTGAGAACCGTTATTTAGATCTCTGATTTTATATCTGACATCAAAACTTTGTCCCTGAATATTCACAGATAGTGTTTTAACAGCTCTAGGAACAATGTATCGTTCAGAAGTTCTTACTCTTACACCAAGTGTTCCAGTTTCAGTAACCAACAAGTCCATAATAGAATTCATAGTATCAGAATCACAAATAACAGATACTAAATTTGTAGGGCGACCTTTTTTTGTGATTGCAGAAGATATTGTTACATCCTTTGCACCATGTGCCATTATTTTTTCAATCATGTTTCCAAGAACTTCACCAGATACATCATCAACATTTGTTTCAAGTATTTTCACTGTGTCAAGTTGAAGTTTAGTGGATGTTACTCCTCTAACTATCTTCAATACGTTTGAAAATCCTTCAAAATCTTTCTGGCCTGCACCGTAACCAATAGATTGAATTTTCATAGGTGGATAAAATTCGGAGCATTCCTTAACCAAATTAACTAACATGCTAGCTCCTGTAGGAGTTGTGAGTTCATCCTTTACATTTCCGCCTACTGTAATAATTCCTGATTCTCTAAATATTTCTAAAATCGCATAGGCGGGATTAGAACTAGTACCATGAGAAAAAGTTACTGTGCCGCCTCCTATAGCTACAGGTGTGACAACTATATCATCGTCAAAACAACCCAAATCATCTAGAGCAATAGCAGTTCCTAATAGATCTACAACTGTATCAAAACTTGCTGCCTCATGAAAATGCACCGAATCCTCTGGTTCGCCATGAATTTTTGATTCTGCACGTATGAGAGTTTCAATTGATTTTATTGCAAAAGTTTTTGCACTTTCAGAAATTGTTAATTTTTCCGTAGATTTTTCAATTATTTCCTTTATCTCTATACCTTTTCTTTCATGTACGTCATCATCTATTTCTAATAGTAATTCAGTTGCTTGTAATGAATTTTTTTTCACTTCTACAAAATCTATCTTTTTTATTTTAACGTCTTTACATAATGATTCAGCACTACGAATGCCATCTATGATCTTTGATTTGTTTGCACCAATATTTACAAGACTCGAAAGTAGCATATCACCGGAAACACCAGCAACCTGAGCATCAATAACAAATACCATGAAACTAAATTCTTTAAAATGCTTATAAATTCTGTTTAATGCTTATTCGCCTAAGATTTAATTATCAAAAATCTAAGTGCAGAGTATGATAACTATAATTGGTGCAGGAAAAGTAGGTGGATCTGCTGCGCTACATTCTGCAATAAAGCAATTAGACGATCAAATTCTTCTCTTGGATATTGCAGAAGGACTCCCACAAGGAGAAGCAATGGATCTCAATCATTTGTTATCTGAACAGGGAATAGATGTTGAAATCAATGGTTCTAACAATTATGAAGATATGAAGGGTTCAGACATTGTTGTTGTAGTAGCTGGTGCTGGAAGAAAACCAGGAATGACTAGAATGGATTTATTGAAGATTAATGCGGGGGTTGTAAAAGACGTTGTAGGAAATATAAAAAAATATGCAGATAATTCATTGATAATTCCAGTAACTAATCCGTTAGATCCTATGGCATACATCACATACAAAACTTCAGGTTTTGAAAAAAATAGAGTGTTTGGAATGGGTGGGATGTTAGACTTGTCAAGATTTAAACAATTCATTCACGAATCTACTGGTGGTTCACGAAAAGAGATTGATGCAATAGTAATAGGAGAACATGGGGAAAACATGTTACCACTTACTAGATTTGCACAGGTATCTGGAAAACCTTTACCAACAATCCTCTCTCAAGAAAAATTAGATGAGATTTTTACTCTGACAAAAAATGTTGCAGCTGAAGTGATAAAACTAAAAGGTGCTACAGTACATGCACCTGGAAATGCAATTTCCTCTATGATTCAAAGTGTTGTGAAAGACACAAAGCAAGTAATGCCAGTTTCAACATACTTGGATGGAGAATATGGTCATTCAGATGTAACAATTGGTGTACCTGCGGTAATAGGAAAGAATGGTGTAGAAAAAATCAATGAGCTTGATTTGGACCAGAACGAAAAAGAGTGGTTCGATAAAGGAGTAAGTAGTATTAAAAATGCCCTAGCGGGGATAGACATCTGATCATTTTTTAAACTAATCAAATTTAATGTAGATAATTGAACGTAGAACAAATTTTCCAATCATTACAAAAAGGAAAGATTTCACCATCAAGGGCTAAAAAATTACTATCACTATATTCAATTGAAAAGATAGGAAATATTGCCCAAATAGATACTGGAAGAAAAAATAGAAAGGGAATACCTGAGGTCATTTTCGCTGAAAAAAAACACCTTTCTGATTTAAAAAAAATAATTACAAAAACTTTATCAAAAAATAATGAAGTTCTTGTTTCTAGAATCAAACAAAAAGACTATTCTAAAATTTTAGAATTTTCTAGGAAAAATAAATACAAAATTAAAAAAGGAAAAAATACTACTGCTGTTTTGGTTTATAAAAAAAATATTAAAAAAACAGGTGGTAAAGTTGGAATAATTGCAGCTGGAACATCAGATATTGGTGTGGCTGAAGAAGCTAAACTTGTGTGCGAATCGATGAACTGTGATTGTATTTCCAGCTATGATGTTGGAATCGCAGGATTACATAGAATTTTTCCCGTTCTTAAGCAATTCATTGAAGCAGAAGTTGATGTTATAATTGTGGTTGCTGGTATGGAGGGTGCATTAGCATCCATTGTATCATCTATAGCTGATGTTCCGGTAATTGGAGTGCCAACTTCAATTGGATATGGATATGGTGAAAAAGGAGTTGCTGCACTTGCATCGATGTTGCAAAGCTGTTCACTTGGTCTTACTGTTGTCAATATAGACAATGGTGTGGGTGCAGGTGCTGCGGCTGCAAATATAGCAAACAGAATAAAAACTAAATGTTAATTATTCCCAAGTTTGCAAGTTCGCTGCCAATACCAAATCCAATTAATGCAACACCAGTTCCAAGACCAGCCATTTCCAAACCACCCTTCACTATACCAGTTTCGGCCATTCGTGATTTTATGGCACCAACAATGAATGAAGCGGTTACACTGATTCCTATTGCTATTGCAAGTGCACTATAACCACTGCCAAAAAAGAACGGAATTATAGGAAGCATACCGCCAACCAAAAAAGAAACAAACATTATCAATGCGCTTTTTAGTGGACTTCCAACAACATCTACATTCAATCTTAGTTCTTCATTAAGCATTGTATCTAACCAGACTTTTTTATCAGAAGTAATTTTGTTTACAATCATTTCAAGTTCTTTGCCTGAAAACCCTTTTGCTTTGTAAATATCCTCAATCTCTTGACGTTCAACATCAGCTTTATTTTCTATCTCCCACTTCTCCCTGGCTATTTCGGATTCTAATAATTGTCTATGAGATTTTACAGCAAGATAATTTTGTACAGCCATAGCCTTTGCGCCAGTAAACATTCCCACTAATGCCGCCAAAATTATAATATCAGAGGAAACGTTTGCACCACCAACTCCAGCTGCAATCCCAAGTGAAGTGTTTATTCCATCTCCAAACCCGAAAACAAAATCCCTCATTACGCTGGATTCACCAATATGTGGTTCAGCGTGTCTAGGTTCACTAACTTCTTTCATTCTATTCTCCCTTTTTCATGATTGAATTTTTGGTAAATATTAGGTGTCTTGTCGCAAAAATTTTATACTATCGACAAGGTCAAGCTTACATTGTCTGGTAAAAGAATAGTACTTACTGCGGATCGTAGTTTAATGACTAATTATAGAGGTAATTTTCTTTATGGTTTCATAGCATGTGGTCCTTATGAGGTTCTTCCAGAATGGGTTTTTGACAAAGTCTTTTGCCCTCCGGTTGAAACTGACCCTAATACTGGAGAAGCAAAAGTTGCTCAAGTTGGATTAAGAAGGGTAGAAGGTGCACTGTTACAAGGTGGTTACAAGAGAGATGAAATCCTAACTGTAAATCCTGATTATATTGAAAAATCAATAGGTTCTGACACTAAGATAGTTGGAATCAATGTAATGGATCCGCTTGGAATGGCACCAGTTACAACTACAATGTCACCTGAAAAACTTTCTTACGTTGCGATGAAATTCAAAAAGATGTGTGCAGATATTATTCAATTAAAGAAAAAATATGATTTCAAAGTTGTAGTTGGCGGAAATGGTGCATGGGAACTTGCAAAGTCAGATAGAATGAGAATTCATGGTATTGACACCGTAGTTGTTGGTGAAGCAGATGAACTTGCTGTGGATTTGTTCCAAGACTTGGAAAAAGGAGATGCGCCGGAACTAATGCATTGTTTTGTAAGGAACATACAAAATATTCCAGAAATTACTTCTCCTACTGTAAATTCCCTAATAGAGGCAATGAGGGGATGCGGAAGAGGTTGCGACTTTTGTGATGTTAACAAAAGATCCAAAAAGGATCTTCCTATTGACAGACTACAGCGTGAAGCGAAGGTAAACCTTGATTATGGCTTTGATTCAGTTTGGTTGCACTCTGATGAGATGCTACTATATGGCTGTGACAATAAAGACTTCTATCCAAACTATGATGCCATCACTTCGCTATGGCAAGGACTAAAGGATCAAGGTGCAAATTTTGTTGGCACCACACACATGACATTCTCAGCTGTTGTTGCTGATCCAAAGCTACTGCAAGATATTTCTGAAATTAATGACATGCATAAGAGTGGAAGATGGATATCAACAAATCTAGGAATTGAAACGGTTGCTCCTAACTTGGTAAAAAAACACTTGGGAATAAAGGCAAAACCATTTTCACCAGAAGAGTGGGGATGGGTAGTGAGAGAAGGCGCAAAAATACTTAACAAAAATCATTGGTTTCCAGCAGCTACTCTAATCATTGGCTGGCCGGATGAAACTCCTGATGATGTTCAACATACAATTGATATGATGGGTGACTTTAGGGCGTTTGATTTTAGGGGATTAGTAGCTCCGTTACTCTACCAAGACTTTAGTGAGAAAAATTCTATGCACTTTGGCAACCTTAATGAGGCACAGTTTACATTGTTTTGGAAATGTTGGGAAAATAATCTTCGTGTTATTAATGATATCATACCAATCATTCTTAGAAACAAGACGTATGGACCCCCAATGAAAATTTTCATGTATGGTTTGATTAAAGCTGGAACATGGGCAATAATGAGATATTTGCGTGGATTGTGTAAGGACCTGTTTAATGGAAGAATGCCTGATGAAATTATGGACAAATACGCAAGAAGTAGATCCGTTAATGCTCCTGCTTACACAAAATAATAGATTATAATTTTTCTATTGCTGCATCAGCTATAGTGTTTCTTTTTGGAGACATGATTACAAAATAGGTTTTATCGGATCTTTCTATGGATTCAACCTTTTTGTAAGATTTGGTGTTCACATCAAATTCCAAAATTCCATTTTCTAACGTGCCCTTTGTGTAAATCATTAGATAGGTATCAGTGTCTGAATGGCTCAGCGGTATAATAGAGCAAATATATCCTTTGTAAGAATTAATTGGCAAAATATTTTTCATTGGTGATGCAACACAAGCCATATACAGAAATACTTCTTCGACAGTATCAAATTCCTCAAATTCTACATTCATCAAGTTTCATGAATTTGATAAACTATAAGAACGTAGATGTTATTTTCTATTTCTTATTTTAAATATGATTACTGCAGGTGCAACAAAATACATTCCAATATTAAGAAGTATAATTCCAATTCCATATCCTAACATTTCCTCTTCTGAATCTATATCAACATAGTTTAGAATTGCCAGCGAGGTAAGCATTGGTGTTATTGCAATCTTTACAGTTTCCTTAAATGCCGGATTCTCTCGTTCATAATCCGCTATAGCAGGTGAAAAAGAGTAATAGAATTGGTTGAATCCAGTCATGAATGTTGATCCTGATTGTGTTTGCAACACAGTGCCATCACGAATTTCTCTAAGGAATTGAACTTGTGGTGCCATTTCAGAACCGAATGCAGCAGTAGCAATTAAACATCCACCACCTCCCTGTTGTTCAGCTACACAAACATTATTTTTTAATACAGTACCAGGTCCACAAACAGGCTGAGATGATTCCATAACTGGTTCTTCATCTACTTCTGGTTCTTCGTCTACTACTTCTGTTTGTGTTGGTTCGGGTACCTCTTCTTCTACAACAGGTGCACCAGAACTGCCACCGTACTTAAACACAGTTTGGTTTGATTGTGCACCCCACTTTGCTTTAACAGTATAATCACCTTCAGCATTAATCATACCACCAGCAGTAAATGAGTCAGAATAATTTCCATCCGAGCTCGGTGATATTTGAAGAACTGTTACAAGATTCCCATTTGGTGCAGTGATGACAATTGTAACATCCATTTTTTTCTGTGGATCTGACGCGTCAAAATTCTTTACAAATCCCGAAATTGTAATTGTGCCACCCTCTGCATAAAATTCCTTATTTGTTGTAACAGAAAGTGGTTCTACTGCCGCATATGCCGCGCCTGATATTCCATATGATAAAAGTGAAAGAGATAATACTGCCAAGAAAAATTTTCCCCAAAGTTTCATGTTGACATGGCTACGGCATTTTTAGAGTATTTATGTATTAAACAGAAAAAAAAGTAGTTTTGTTTGTTAATTTTCAGTTTAATTTGATTGGCATACTATCAGTTTAGGAAGCTATCAAGCTTCGCTAGACCGTCATCAATGTTTTTAAAATTATCATCATTCTCTAGAACTTTTGACAGTTTTTCAGTATCTAGCAAGTAAGAAATATCATCGTTTTTTTCGTTTTTGCTTACAAAGCCTTTTTCTATTAAATATGATAGCTTCTCATCAAGTTCTTCTTTCGAAATAGCAATTTTTTTCGTAAGAAATGATAATAGTTTTGGACCGTCTTTTAATTCTACTAGAATTTCAGCATTATCAGGTTCAAATAGTGATTCTAGAATTTTTTCGCTTTCATTTGTAGCGTCATTTGACATGATATTCGTCTTAGCGTACAAAATTATAATTCTATCCATAAATCATTCAAAATAATTCACAATCTCAGCATGGTTTTTATCGGGGTCACTGAAAATCTTGATGCTTGACCGCTGAATATCAATATATGGTAAGGATCGTCGGAAACGACATTCCTGGAGAGAGAAAAATGATAGTTGGACTGACCCAGATAAGAGGTGTTGGTTATATGTTTGCTAATACAATCTTAAACGTTTTAAAAATAAATCCTAGTCAAAGAATTGGCTATTTGTCACCAGAACAGATTAAATCAATTGAAAATGTTATAAAAAATCCATCAACGTCTAATTTTCCATCTTGGTTTTTAAACAGAAGAAAAGATGTTGAAACAGGAGAAGATAAGCATTTGATAACTTCTGATATTGCATTTACAGTAAGAAATGATATTGAAAGAGAGAAAACCAGTGGTAGCTGGAGAGGAATTCGTCACATGTTTGGATTAAAAGTTAGAGGACAACGTACTAGATGTACTGGTAGAAAAGGCGGAGCAGTTGGTGTTGCTAAAGGAGGCAAAGTAATGCCAGCACGAGAAGGAGCTGCTGCACCTGGTGCAGAAGGAGCAGCTGAAGCTGGTGCAGAAGGAGCAGCTGAAGCTGGTGCAGAAGGAGCAGCGACATCTAAAGAAGGTTCAGAAAAGAAGGAAGCACCTGCAGCTGGAAAGAAGGAAGCACCTGCAGCTGGAAAGAAGGAAGCACCTGCAGCTGGAAAGAAGGAAGCACCTGCAGCTGATAAAAAGAAATAGATGATTTAGATGGGAGATCCTAAAATGTCAAGAAAAGTCTGGAAGAAACCCAAGCGTCCGCTTAATTATGATCTCATGATGGATGAATTAAAAACTCTTGGCACGTTTGGATTAAAAACAAAAAAAGAATTATGGAAAACACAAACGGAGTTATCAAGAGTAAGGTTACAGGCCCGTTCTTTACTCGCATTAAGACAAGAAGAACGAGAGAGAAAAGAACCTATACTAATACAATCGCTTTCAAAAATTGGATTAGTAGATCAAAATTCAACTTTAGATGATGTGTTAAACCTACAAGTTAATGATTTATTGTCACGCCGTTTACAAACTATGGCACAAAGAAAATTATTTTTTAAAACTCCATATCAAGCACGTCAGGCAATTGTTCACGGACATGTAATGATTGGGGATGGTGTTGTTACAATTCCATCATATATTGTTAAAACTGAGGAGGAAGCAAAGATTCGCTTAATCCCTGAATCACGCTTTAACGAAACATTATCCAAACCAGAATCAGATTTGGGAAGTCCTGAAACGGAAAATCTAGAGATTGAAACTGGTGATCAGCCTAAAAATGTAGAACCACCAGTTAAACAAGATGCAGAGAAAGAATCACCAGTTAAACAAGATGCAGAGAAAGAATCACCAGTTAAACAAGATGCAGAGAAAGAATCAACTGAATAATCATAAGTTAAGCTTATCAATATACAAAAATCTAATTTCTTAAGAATCAAAATGTGTTCAATTATAGGTTACCGTGGGAAGAATTCTGCAGCACCAATCCTAGTCAATGGATTACAAAGGATGGAGTATAGAGGTTATGATAGCGTAGGTATTGCAACAAAATCAAAAAATCAGATTCTGCTTAGAAAAGGAATTGGAAAGGTTGTTGAGGTAAATAATGCTGTACAACTTGACGAGCTTCCTGGTAACATTGGTATAGGTCACACACGATGGGCAACACACGGTAAAGTAACTGAAAAAAATGCACACCCACACCCAAGTAATTCTGGTAAAATTGCAATTGTTCATAACGGAATCATTGAAAATTTTGAAGAATTAAAATCAAATTTACAAAAAAAAGGTTTTGATTTTCATAGTGAAACTGACACAGAAGTTATTGCTAATCTGATTCAACTAAATTTTGATGAATCCCCAGATATCAAGCAGGCAATTATTAAAACAGTTGCGCAACTGAAAGGACATTATTCTTTTGTTGTAATTTTTGAGGATGGTACTATTGCTGGTGCACGATTTCACGAACCGCTAATTATAGGAGTAGGAAAGAATAGCTACTATTTGTCCAGTGATGTGTTAGGTTTCATAGAAAAAACAGATGATGCAATTTATCTGGATAATGAAGATTTTGTAATTCTGAATGACTCTGGAATGCATATTTTTGGTTTTGATGGCTCGTCCGTCAAATATCAAATCACAAAAGTTTCAAAAGAATTTGCAGATGTTTACAAGGGAGATTATGCGCATTTTACCCTAAAGGAAATTTCAGAACAGCCTGATTCAATATCACGAGCGGGAAATAACGACCAAATTGAACAATTCGTTGACTCTATCAAGCAAGCAAAAAATTTGTACATTACTGGAAGTGGAACCAGTTACAATGCTGCTGAAATAGCAAAATATCTAATGTCAAAATTTGCAAAAATTAAGATAAATACTGTAATTGCAAGTGAATTACCATTTTCGCCAGATGATATTGAACGTGACTCTACACTTATTGCTATTTCGCAAAGTGGTGAAAGTGCTGATGTGTTAGAAGCTGTCAAAATTGCTAAAGAATCAAATGCAAGTATTTTGTCGGTTGTAAATCATCTAAACTCATCGCTTTCGCAAGAATCATCATTAGTAATGGGATTAAACTGTGGGCCTGAAATTGGAGTTGCTGCAACAAAGAGCTTTACGTCACAACTTGCAATACTATACAAAATCGCTGATAAACTATGTAATGGTTGTATTAATCCTGACTGGGAAAAAATATCATCTACAGTTTCTCAGATTCTATCAAATAATTCAAAGATAAAAGAAATATCTAAAGATCTTAAGGACGTAACGGACATCTATGTTCTTGGGAGAGGTATTCATCTTCCAATTGCTAGAGAAGCTGCCCTAAAACTAAAAGAACTTTCATACATTCATGCAGAAGGTATAGCAGGAGGAGAGTTAAAGCATGGACCATTAGCTTTAATGGATTCAAATGTATTTGTGATAATAATTAATCCTAATGATTCAACCTATAATGATACAATGAATAGTGCAAATCAAATTAAAGCCAGAGGTGCAAAAATTATTGGAATATCAGATAAAGAAAGTGATGTCTATGATTATTGGATTAAGATTCCTCCAATTGATGAACCGTTATATCCAATAATTGAAATTATTCCCATTCAACTTTTGGCATATTATTCTGCATTAGAAAAGAAAACTAATCCTGACTATCCAAGAAATCTAGCAAAGTCTGTTACTGTGAAGTAGTAACTCGTGAATACTCTTTATCAATCAATTCTAACAACTTTTTTGAATCTATGCCGGTTTTGAGAATTGAAGCAATCATGCTTCCACCAGCTCCAACTCCTTCTTTCACAAATCCTTTGGAATAAGCACGTAAACCATCAAACTTTGAATCCTCCAGTTTTGGGTTTATAGATAAGACAGGAATGTCAGAAATTGATTTTACTATATCCAACAAATTTGCGGTTTTATCATCAACTATGTATGATGTAGTACCTATTGCAACTCTGCTTTCATCATACCCTGTTGATTTTGCTAGAGCAAGAACAGCAGCCATCTGTGTTCCTCCGGCCAGAATTACGTTTGTGCTCTCTGAGGCGGTGCTTAACATGCCTGCAACAAATGGTATCATTGGATCACCTGCATTTGCAATTACATCATATGGTTCTTTAGAATCAGAGCGTGCCAGTACTTTTTCAACAACACTATTCTTTAGCGATTGAGGATTTTTTGGCATGCTTGAACTTACATGTGCGTCTATTCCTAAACTTTTCAGAACAGCAAGAGCAGTTGTTGTTCCTGCAGGGATGCTTTCACCAATTACAAGGCAATCAGTGCATGAAGCCAACGTTCTGCCAAGTATTCTGCCACAGTCAATTGCATGTACAACATTAGACTGCTCAAGTCCAGGTTCTATGGCTATATTTTTGCCATGAGCAATATCAGTTTGAAAATATGGGAGTTTTGGAGGAATTTTACTTCCAGCATTAATAACTACCTGTGGAATGCTTGCTGATTCCAAAGCTGCTTTTGTTAGAAGTGCAGGTGTAGGTTTTCCATCAGGTGTCATTGGAATCACATCTATGCTTTTGCAATAGCCATAGTGAAGAAATTCTGCGTCTGCAGGAGGAGTGAATTTAACGAAGTCAGCATCAGCGCCAGCAACTGTGATTCCAGGAATTTCACATGTTTCTGTATAGGAAATTACAAATGAAAAAAGAAACTGCTTCTGCTCAATATCTTTTATGAATTTTTGTCCTTTTTCCTCATTGCAATGAATTTTAATGTCAGATATGATTAACCACCCATTCGTTCAACAAATTCATTCTCAGACATCTTTTGCATTACAGGGTTAGTTTGCTTTTCCTTTCCAATAGTAGAGGTTGATGATGAACCATAATCATGACCTGGATACAAAACCAAATCATCACTAAGATTTGCAATAACATCAAACAAACCGTGATAAAGTTCCTTTGCGCTTCCTCCTGGTAAATCAATTCGACCACAATTTCCTACAAACAAGGTATCACCTGAAAAAATTTTTCCGTCACCCACTAGACAAATACCGTCTTTAGAATGTCCAGGTGTGTGATATACAGCAAGTTCAGAACAGCCAAATTTTATAGAATCCCCGTCTGAAACTGTCAAGTCATTTTTTAGTTGTGATGCACTATGCTGAACAATCTTTACACTAAGTTCTTTTGCCAAATCTTCGTTTCCTCTGGTATGGTCATCATGCCAATGAGTATTAACGATATACTTGGGATTGAGATTTTGTTCGTTGATAATTTCAGTTAACTTTTCCAAATCCCACGACGGATCAATCACTATCGCCTCATGTGTAGATTCGTCTTCAACAATGTATGAAAAATTTTGCATTGGTCCAACTGGAATTTGATACACCTTCATAGAACATCAGTCTCTGCCTCTGGTGGAATACCAATTTTTTCAACGAAAATTTCTCCGCACACGTCTTTTCTTTTTGGCATGCCAACCTTCATTCTGTGAAACGTAACTGTCATGTCTGCTGTAACATGTGGTGAATTTTTATTTCCAGTATCTGGATCTACGCCAGAAGGAACATCAACAGCTAGCTTGAATGCATTTGATTTGTTGATATATGTGATGGCAGATGCTTGAGGCTCCCTTATTTCACCTGAAATACCAGTTCCCAAAATTCCATCTATTATTATATCAAATTCTAAATTGTTAAGATACTCAAGATTTCCACCAGTAAGTAATTTTATTGATTCCATTTTTTCTAACAAATTCCAGTTCCAAGAACATTCTTCTGATCTAATGTTATCTGCTTCACCCAAAAGAAAAACAGTCACATTTGATCCATATCCCGCCAAATGTCGTGCAATTACTAAACCATCACCGCCGTTATTCCCAAGTCCAGCAAAAACCAGAACATTTTTTGATTTAACATCTACAAATTTTTCTACTAGTCTTTTTGTTACTGCCGCACCAGCATTTTCCATCATAAATTTTCTCAAAAATCCCATCTGATGACCATTTTCCTCAATCTGCATCATTTGCTTGACGGTTATGCACATGCCTAAACCAAATTAATAAGACAATTAAGCGCTTTGGCAAACGACTTTATCCCAGTTTTTTTAAAACAAACCATGACGTTAAAGAACGTAAAATCATCGTTACAAGGAATTTCAAAGTCCCTACAAACTTCAAATGCGTCAAGAGAATTTTTGATAAAAAATACAAGAGATGTTGTAATCTTATGCAGTCATTCCATCATAGCAGCTCATAAAGGTGATCTTAGATTAGCAAGAGAAAAAATTAAGAAAGCGGAAGCAGTTTTAAAAGTGAACCAAAAAAAAGCGAAGAATAATTTTAAAAAATATCTTATCACACCTGAACAGGAATTTGTTGAGGCTCATTCATTTTTAGCGATTGTAGAAAATAAGGAAATTCCTTCACTAAAATCTCTAAAAGTTTCAGAGGCATCATACATTTTGGGATTACTTGATTGTATTGGTGAGCTTAAAAGATTTGTATTAGATAATATCAGAAATGACCAACTGAAGAAAGCTGATAGAATTTTTAATGTTATGGAAAATCTCTATCAGGCTCTTTATCCATTTGCAATGTATGATAAAATAGTAAAGGAAACAAG
>ENA-ORXI01000580-ORXI01000580.1-sediment-metagenome-genome-assembly--contig:-NODE-580-length-30444-cov-23.681299_pt1 | contig 30444 bp, 28 predicted proteins | sample MGYA00237861_ERZ511468 | MGnify/ENA primary metagenome ERZ511468 (study PRJEB26299, sample SAMN06266213) | sediment metagenome | isolation source: Hudson Canyon methane seep mesocosm | place... | reverse complement strand
CAAAAATCTTACTAAACGCTAGGTAATGTTAAATAAGATTTTCATAATGTCTGCTTATGGCTGTAAGTGAGCATAAGGATTAGTAATAATGTAATTGAAAAGTAGTGGCAAGCAATGATCACAATCGACCCATACCAGCCATAAAAAAAGCGTTCAACAGTTAACTATGAATTATCATCACTCGCTGGTAATCGGATAAAAAACTCACTTCCTTCTCCTTCAGTAGAATGAAAGCCTATTTCACCGTTCATTAACTCTATAAATCGTTTAGATAGATATAGGCTTATTCCAAGTCCATCAACAAAATTTTTCTGGCGTTCAACAAAAGGAGTAAAGAGCTTATCTGAAAGTTCGGCTTTAACACCTACACCACTATCCTTTATTGAAAGCATTACATTATAATCATGTTGATAACAATCAATCACAACCGTGCCATCTTGATAATTAAATTTAATGGCATTCTCAATCAAATACATAAGTACTTCAGTTAACCTTTGTACATTACCGATAACAGTAATATCTCTTTCAGGAATATTGACACTTAATTGAATATTTTTTGCTTGAAATTTAGATGATAAACTCTGAGTGGATTGATAAATGAAAGGCGCTAATTTAAATTCTTCTAGTGACAGAGAAAACTCATCATCAGCTGACTCAATGAAATCAAATATAGTGTCGAGTAAGGACATTAGCCTATTCACGGCTATTGTTATTTCGTGAAGACTATTTTGTTGATCGTTCGTTAAAGGATCATCTGTGAGGAGTTCTGAGAAACCACAAATTATATTTAAAGGGGTTCGTAACTCATGGCTCATTATGGACAAAAATGCAGTTTTTGCCTTAGAGGCATTAACCGCTTTATTTTTCTCATTTTCAAATAACTCAGTTCGTTGGATGACTTTTTCTTCTAAATTATTGATGAAGAATTTCGCATTTTCAGCAAGTTTTCTAACTTCCAGGGGGCCATGTTTGTTGTCATAAAAAAATTTATTATTATCTTTATATGCAGATTCCACAGAATTATTTAGTTTTTGTACCGGACGTACCAGATACAAAGTAATCCATAACCACTCGACAATAATAAACAGGATAAAAAGGACTCCAAATAATATAGATAGGGCTATGGTGTTTTTGTGTTGTTTCTCGTATAAAGCAATATTTTGCTGTGCTTGAGCTTGAATTGATTTTGTTGAATTTTCAAGTAACTTAATTATTGATATAGCCTTATCATCAAATTCTTTGAGGTCTTTGGGGCTTACATCTGCCCCATTGATAATTAAATCCAATAATTGTTCATAGGGTTTTATTAAAGAGCTAATTGCCTTGAAGTCAGCCTGAACATTGTTGGGTAGTGTTTTTTGACTGATAAGGTCAATTAAATTGAGAAAAAAGATGGCTTGGCGCTTTGCTCCTAAGGCTAAATAAGTTTGCTCGTTACCAAGGATTAAATCCATCATCACCAGCCACTGCCGATAAGTGTCTTCTGCTCTTAAAAGTTCATTTGCAGAAACAGCATCAGTCATTATTTGCTTTTGCTTGTACTCAAGGTATTGAAAGTTAGAATATAATGCCACAACCAATGCTATACCAGCACATGCACTGCTCAGTGTATGTAACGCAATCAGCTTATTAATTTTCCAGCCTTTAATAACTGACATTTAATCTCCTGCACCTTTAATGCTCTGGAGCTGATCATGCCATGATATCTCCGTGACTAGCGCTGTTTTAATTGCAGAACGTATAATTAATTTTGCTAAGACTTTGATTTCTTCATTATCAGCCATGTCTGGTGGGAAACTGAAATTTTCCTGCTCAATCAGTGCTGAAAGTTCTTGAGCCGACTTGCCTTTTATCAATTCGCGAAAAACAAGAGATAGCTCAAGCTCCTTACATGCACGTTCCCTACAACGCTGAAAGGTAAAGTCCACAATATTTAAATTAAAATCTAAAGCCCATACGATTTCAATTAATCCCCACAAACCCACTTCTGAGCGTGAATGCACTATACCTATAGGGGTTTTCTTATTCATCGCAATATATAAGGTATGCTGACCTAGTTCATTATTGTGAATAGAAAAAGAAACTTTATTCTTGACTTGCTGCTGTGTTCCACTGGTAATTTTATGGACAATTGAGCGATACGATGTCGCTTCTGGAAAAAGTTTATAGATATTTACAACAGGATCACGCAATGCACAATAAGCAATACTGTATGCTGGTGCAGTCCACATATTGAGAAAGACTAAGCATAGAAAAACACTTGATTTTGATAATATTGTCATGATACTTGTTCTTTTCATTAAAAGCGATACCTTACTTGGATCCCAAGAGAACTTGCACGTTTAACTAATTCATAGGCTTTAATATCATAGGTCCACTGACCACTCAATACCCAGTTTCGATCAGGTGTATATCTTACGCCTAAACTGGATTGTAACATTGTGTCCCAACTTTCATTTATGAATTGATGCGATGTGGTTTTGAATTGAAAATACCCCAATAATTTTTCTGTATTATTTTGAATATTCATTTCAAACAGTGAGTTTATTAATTCAGTGTCATCATCTTTACCTATCGAAAATTCACCTAAAACGGCTAAAGGGCCAACCTGAGTGTTTCCATCAAGACCAATTCGTGTTCGGTCTATATAATTCTTAGTGTTTGGCATAGTTAAGTAACCATAGAAAGTTGAAAAACCTAGAAAAGAGGAATAGCCAAAGGTTTTTTCAACTCTTCCTGAAATAATATAAGTACTATAATTATCAGACCAGTCGACCCCAGATCCTCGGCTAAATGCTAACTCATAACCTCCGCCCCATGATGCTTTACCATTAAATGCCATGCCCCAATCTAACTTACCTCCCAAATCACGCCCATTACTGTACTGTCGCAGTGTACCATTAGTGTCTAGGTTATACTCCAAACCAAAAGGGGTTTCAAAATGACCAATACGGATATTAAGTGCACCTCTATCTAAAAGAGAAAAATTAATGTTACAAATTCGGCAGATAAACTTGAGGTCATCTTTATCTTTATAAAAGGACGGATATTTCTCTACATTGACGAGTTTGGTGAGATAGCCCTGAAAAACTAATGTGGCAATATCTCTACCATCAGACAAGGTAAATACTTTATGCAGATCAAGGCCTAAAGAGTCAATGTTAGAAAGGTGATTGCTATTGATATTGTATTGTCCTCTAGCACTCATATCTATTGCAAAACGTAAGTTATCAATATCTTCAAGCCATGAGGCACTTTCAAAAGCTAAAAGAGAGGTGGTATTTAGTATTAGTAGTAATGCAAAAAAATGTGAATAAAAATATTTAAACAATTTCAAGCTCCTATAGGAAAGCAGCATAATATGCTAAGTCTTTTGGATTAAACTACAAATTAAGCAGCAATCAACTTGAATATATTATTCTAAGATAAGGCAATTAAAAACCACTACTTTTAAATAGGGTTAAAATTTCGCCGATGGCTATCTTATGAATCAACAGCTATTTGTCTGCTTATGGCTGTAAGTGAGCATAAGGATTAGTAAGAATGTAATTGAAAAGTAGTGGCAACCAAAGATCACTACCGATCCATAGTAGCCTGTTGATGGTTGTCAGCAAGTACTGGCCAGTGTTGATTGTATTACGCTATTTAAGAGAGCAATATCCATGTGGTTAAATGACAATAAAATAAACGAAACTGAGATACGTACTTATCGAGAGTCTTTATTGCGCGCTACCCCAAATTATATTGTGATTGATAACTTATTTAATGAAGAAAAACTTAACGAAGTATTGAACCTTTTGCAGCAAAAACATCGTTGGCAAACACAAAAACACACTTATTCGGCTTTATACGTCGATAACGAACAGTGGCAAACAACTAATATTGAAGAGCGCTTTGTACAGCGTGAAATATGGCAACGTGAAATTAACGAACCTGATTGCGCTGACACCAGTATCGCGCAAAATTTATTGGATTTTTTACGTAGTAAAGAGTTCATGGTGGTGTTATCGCGCATTTTCAATGTCACCATCACTGATGTTAACGTCGCTACCCCAGAGATTAATACTAACTTTTTTCGCCTTGGCACTAAAGACTTTGTAAAACAACATGCTGACGATTCTCCTGGAAGAGAAATTTGCATGCTCTTGTATTTAAATAAAGACTGGAATATCAATTCTGGTGGTGAGCTAGTATTTATTGGTAAGGACGATAAACAAGTCAGCATCGCACCATTATATAACCGTTGTGTTTTGTTTAACCCTTCATCAATAGGCTCTGAACATTGGGTGACAATGCTAAATTCTCAAGCATCAATTGAATATCGATACAATGTGGTAAGTTGGTATTGGTCAGAGTAATTCCCTTTCTATCATTACTGAACTACAGGATGAATAAAAAATTGAATTATTAGCGTCCAGTGGCGATGTTGAAGCCATTAAAGCAGCTGTTATTGCTGGTGCTAATGTAGTGTATTGTGGCTTAGAAATTTCAATACCCGCTTTTGGCTGTTAATTGACAGCCATGTTAAACGAAAAACCAACATGCTTTCGGGGGGGTAATAGTTTTTCTACTTATTTGCCCTATTTCTTCTGGCATCCATAGGGTTTTGCTGTAGAGGCCGATATATTTCAACCCTATCACCCTGCTCTACTACTTTAGTCAATGAGCAGCCTTTGCCAAATATTCCAACTTTTATGTTAGCCAAATCAATTTCAGGGAATTGGCTAATAATCCCTGATTGATTTATCGCTTGTTCAACGGTTGTTCCTATAGACGCTTTTATCATAGGGCATGCCTGTTTATCAGACGTACCATAAGCCACTTCTATATCAATAGTCTGCTCAACCATATACTTGTTTAGCACGTTGAGTAAAAGAACTCACCAGCGTATTACATATCTGATTAAATACTGTACCAAATGCCAGACTTGCAAATTTCCCATGCATTTCAAATTCCAGGTCTAGTGATATTTTACAAGCATCTTCCCGTAAAGGCATAAAGCTCCAAACACCATCTAAAGATGAAAATGGACCATCCAACAGGGTCAAAAATATTTTGCCACCGCCATCATTACGATTTCTGGTAGCAAATGATTTATTAAACCCTGCTTTAGATATTTGTAGTTCAGCTTCTACGATATCCCCTTCTCTTTTAAATACTTGACTGCCACTGCACCAAGGTAAAAATTCAGGATAAGACTCAATATCGTCTACTAATTCAAACATCTGTAGTGCAGAAAATTTTACTAAAGCACTTTTCTGTACTGTAGTCATATTTAAAAAACTCCTAATACATGTAAAAACACTAAAAACACAGCAGCAGGCGCTACAAAACTAATTAAATATTTCCATACCATATATTGCTGTTCTGGTAACTCAAGTTCCTCTTTAACGTGGTTTTGTAACATAAACCAGCCCGCAAAAACCGCAATACCAAAACCACCCAGTGGTAGCATCAGGTTTGCAGTTAAATAATCCAGAAAATCAAAAATAGTTTTATCAAAAACTTTAAAGTCAGACCAAATATTAAATGAAAAAGCAACACTCACACCTAAAGCCCAAGTTGCAAGACCAGCAATTACACTTGCTCTAACACGGCTGAAGCCTTTATTTTCAACTAACCAGGCCACCACCGGTTCAATCAAAGAGATAGAGGATGTTAAGGCTGCAAAAACGAGTAACACAAAAAACAAAATTCCAAATAGCCAACCGCCAGTCATATTGCCAAAAGCAATGGGTAGTGTTTGAAAAATTAAACCTGGGCCAGAACCTGGCTCAAGACCATTAGCAAACACCAAAGGAAATATAGCAATACCTGCTAATAAGGCAACCACGGTGTCTGCGCCAGCAATATATAAGCTGGTTTTAGCAATCGAGACATGACTCGGTAGGTATGAGCCGTAGACCATAATAGCCCCCATGCCTAAACCTAAGGTAAAAAAAGCATGGCCCATCGCAGTTAAAACCGCATCACCATCTATTTCACTAAAATCGGGGTCGAATAAAAAAGATAAGCCTTGAAAGTAATACTCGCCAGTGCTCATTGCATAGGCGACTAGCAGCAGCAGTAAAGCCAATAAAGCAGGCATTAATAATTGCACCGCTTTTTCCAAACCGCCTCTCACACCGCGCATAACAACACTCATCGTTGCCACCATAAATGCGGTATGCCAAAACACTAATTGCACAGGACTTGCAATTAAAGCATCGAACCCCGCTTTAACTTCATTCGCATCTGCTGAAAACCCGCCAAAAACAGCCTTAAAGACATAAGCACTCGCCCAACCGGCAATGACACTGTAATAAGATAAAATCAAAACGCCAGCAGTCACACCCATCCAGCCTAACAGATGCCAGTGCTTACTAACGCCCGCTTCTTCTGACAAAGTGCTTAAGGTATTAATAGGGCTTTGACGACCTCTTCTTCCCATCATGGTTTCAGCAATCATAATAGGAATACCAATCGCTGCAACACAAGCTAAATAGACAAGTACAAAAGCTCCTCCACCATTTTCCCCTGTAATATAAGGAAATTTCCAAATATTACCTAGACCAACAGCGGATCCCGTTGCTGCTAATATATAAGCGAACCGCGATGACCACTCTCCGTGTATTGATTTTGTATTTGCCATATTAATGCCTAGTACCTTTAAAGCTGATAAATTTAGTTACGTTGATTTTCTTGTAATCAAGTAAAATAACAGAATAATTCATTTCCGTCAGTTTAAAAAACACTTTTAATAGCTATGGCTGGTAAAAAATCCAAAAAAAAGAATAAACAGGAAGATAATTCCATTGCTGTCAACCGACAGGCATCCCATGAATTTTTTATAGAAGAAAAGTTTGAGGCGGGATTAGTGCTTGAGGGGTGGGAAGTTAAAAGCCTTAGAGACGGCAGAATTCAGTTAAAAGAAAGTCACATCATTATTCATAAGGGTGAAGCTTGGTTGCTAGGTGCTCATATATCGCCCTTACTATCCGCATCAACTCATGTTGTTCCCGATAAAGTTCGCCGTAAGAAACTCTTATTACATAGGCAAGAGCTTAATAAATTAATTGGTGCTGTTGAGCGAAAAGGATACACCATCGTCCCGCTTTCTATGTATTGGATTAAAGGACGGGCAAAATTAAAAATTGGTTTAGCAAAAGGTAAGAAATTACATGATAAACGTGCAGTTGCCAAAGATAAAGACTGGCAACGCGATAAAGCTCGCATTATGAAACACGGCTAAACGCTTTAACCTATCATTTCGGTGGTATATCGATAGACTTTAATCTGATCAGACCAATAGCTCTTTGCTAAACCGGCCTTTTGTTTTAAGTGCTGTAAAAATTGTGTTGAATTGGGGATTGATTCCCATACTGAAGGTAGAAAAGTCCCTCGCCTCAGGCCACTTTCTAAAATCAACCCATCTATATTGGGTCTAATTTGAGCAATTAGATCCTGTTCTGAACTAAATTCAATGGCGACCGATGGGCTTAATATTGATAAATGAATACCCAATTCATTTAATTCTGGCATTTCCACCGCTGGAAAACGGGGATCTTTAAATGCGGCTGAAAATGCATTCTCTACAATATCTTCTGCTAACGGCAAAACCGCTTTCAACATTCCAATACAGCCTCGTAACTGTTTGTTTTTATCCAAAGTCACAAACGTAGCCCGTTGTTGTTGTAATTCAATAGGGTAATCTCTTAAATTAATATTCAATGGATGTCCGGTTTCTAATCCCGACTTTATTGACTGATAAGCTAAATCCAATAATATTTGTCTGTTATTCTCACTCAATGACATAAGCACCATATCCCACAACTCTATCTTTGTTATCACGCCCAGCAGTATCACCAGAACTTCTTAAATCGATTGTTTTAAGCTGTAAATTATTTTTTCTAGCAAAGGCTAACAGACCACTGACGGGGACTCTTCCACATGCTGATTCAAACCCTAGCTTTTCATATTGCAATTGCTCAATCAATGCTGAGGTTTCTAAGTCCATTTTTTTTGCAGTGTGATAATCATGAAAATGACTTAAATCAGAACTAATCACAATCAAAGTATCCTGACAGTCCCAAAACCGCTCAATCACCTGACAAATGTTCTCAGCAGAGGCATCACCTGCAACAATAGGTATCAATGTAAACTCACCCAACACCTGCTGTAAAAAAGGTAATTGAACTTCAAGGCTGTGCTCTAACTCATGCGCTTGCTCTAAGAAATTAACAAAAGGATATTCTGAAAGCTGTTTAATAGCTTCAGTATCAATCGATATATTTCCCAGTGGTGTGGCAAATTGTTGTGCTTTACTTAATGCTAGCCCAGAAAATCCTACTCGATGTGAAGGGCCGATTAATAGTACCCGTTTGTAATGACAAAATTCAGATTGTAAACGTGCATAAACTGATGCAGCAATTGGCCCTGAGTAAATATATCCAGCATGCGGCGCAATAATCGCTTTGGGAACTTTTTCACTCTGCGACACCTCATCTATATAATGAGATACCATTGATTTAAGTTGTTTTGCATCAGCGGGGTAAAAAGTACCTGCAACTGCTGCTTGTCTAATATTTACCATACCTCATTTATAGGCGGTTTATGATAGATTACAAGTTTAAGCACAAATATTTTTCATTATTTTCGGCACACTCTTATGCATAAACACATAGCAGAAAATACTGTCGCCACCCATTATTGGCATACCCTTGATGATGGTCGGGTTCAATGCGACTTATGCCCACGGTTTTGTAAATTACACGATCAACAACATGGCCTTTGTTTTATTAGACAAAACTTGAATCAGCAGATTGTTTTAAGCAGTTATGGTCGCTCTAGTGGGTTTTGTATTGATCCCATTGAAAAGAAACCTTTGAACCATTTTTATCCCGGTACCCCTGTTTTTTCATTTGGTACAGCAGGTTGCAATCTAGCCTGTAAATTTTGTCAAAACTGGGATATAAGTAAGTCTAGGGAAATGGATTCATTAATGAGTCAGGCAAGCCCTGAATCTATTGCTCAAGCAGCATTCAATGCACACTGCAAAAGTGTTGCCTACACCTATAATGATCCCGTTATCTTTCATGAATATGCCATAGATACCGCGCAGGCTTGTAAAGCGTTAGGTTTAAAATCAGTTGCTGTTTCTGCTGGCTATGTTTGTGCAGAACCTAGAGCAGAATTCTATCAATGTATGGATGCTGCCAATATTGACTTAAAGGCATTTACTGAAAGTTTTTACCACAAAATAACAGGCTCTCATCTACAAGCCGTTTTAGAAACATTGAAATATATAAAGCATGAAACCAATGTTTGGTTAGAACTCACTACATTGCTTATACCAGAACAAAATGATTCAGAAAAAGAATTACAAGCAATGACACAATGGGTCGTTGAAAACCTGGGTGTCGATGTACCCATGCACTTTTCAGCCTTCCATCCCGATTGGAAAATGCGCGATTTACCAAGAACACCTACAAGTACATTATTAAAAGCCAGAGATATTGCCCTGAAAAATGGTGTCCGTTATGCCTATATCGGTAATGCACATAATAAAACCGCCGATAGTACCTATTGCCACCAATGTGGTGAGTTATTAATTGGCCGAGACTGGTATGAACTTTCCGAATGGAACCTTAATGAACATGGTGCTTGTAAATTTTGTACTACGCCTTGCGCAGGTTTTTTCGATGCTGAAGCAGGACATTGGGGTGCAAAGCGACAAGCCGTTAATATATAAGCAGATAAGTAAGCGTTCAGTTCCCCTCTTTGAAAAAGAGTTGTTAGGGGAGATTTTATTACACAATCCCCCTACCAAGTGGGAGGTGAATGGTTAAGCAAATGAGGATTAATTTCGTCGCCAATAAAATGCCAGCAAACTCCCTGAAATATTATGCCAAATACTAAACAATGCACCCGGTAATGCCGCAGCACTGCTAAAGTACTTTATAGCCAGAGCCACACTTAATCCTGAGTTTTGCATGGCCACTTCAATACAAATGGTTCGGCAGGTTTGAGTATCATATTTTAAAAGCTTTGGAATACCATAACCAAAAATCAGTCCTAACAGGTTATGGCAACACACGGCTAGTAATACCGGCATAGCTAGATCCGTAAGGTTGTTATGATTTAACCCCACAATAATTGCAATGATTAAGATAATTGAAATTGATGATAATAAAGGAAATACTGGCTGGAAAAATCGCAGTTTCTGGCTAAAATAGCTATTAATCAAAGTACCTAATAAAACAGGTAGCAAAACAATCATAAAAATACTTTTCAGCATCCCTTCAACGGGGACAGGCACAACCTGATTTAAGTAAAAAAAACTTAATGCCGGCATTAGAAAAAGTGCAAGAACGGTGGAAACCACGGTCATTAAAATAGACAAGGCCACATTACCTTTTGCCAAATAACAAATCACGTTTGATGCAGTTCCCCCCGCGCTTGCACCAACTAACACCATACCGATCATAATATCTAAAGGTAGCTTAAATGCGATTGAAATCATATAAGCAAACAAAGGCATCAGTAGAAACTGAATACTGATTCCTACAGCAATAACCCCCGGCCGTTTAAGTACCGCTTTAAAATCAGACCAGGTTAAAGTCATACCCATGCTGAGCATCACTAAAGCTAACAATGGAATAATAATGCTTTTGAATGAGGCAAATAAATCCGCATTAAAAAAAGCAAAGCCTGATAACAATACTGCCCATAATGGAAATAAATTAACGATCCGGTTAATCATTCTTGACTAAGCAATGCTTTTCCAGAAAAATCCAACGATGCTATCAATCGAAATTGTTTTACTTTAGTACTATCCAGCTGTAAAAGTTTAAATATTTTCTCTATCGACAGGGCTTTGACTTGCTTGATATCCATACCATACTTTATTTTAAAATAGCTTTTGGTTTTTCCTGGTGGATATGTCTTTAAAATAGCGGCAAAGCGATTTTCTATTAAACTTCCAGCCTGTAATAATGCCTCCTTAGTTGGTCGATTAAGACCCTCGATCAAATACTGATCTTTTTTGATTGCTTCTGGCTGAACATTTACAGCTAATCCCGCTTTTTTACGTATGGCATCAAGTCGTTTGCTATTACCTGTACCAACAAGGGTTACAGCCCCTTTTGTAGATTCACTCATTAACAATGCCTGTTTTAATAGCGGTTAAACTAATATTCATATCTTGCTCCAACTTACATTGGCAGGCAAAAAAAGCCTTCTGTTCAATTAAGTCATCACCAATATCTTCTTGAGCGGCGGCTGGGGGTACTGTATCTAAACTAAATATGACACAACTAAAACACCCTCCCTGCCTGCAGCCATGAGGAATGTTAACTCCGCTTCGGAGTAAAGCATCTAACACTGTTTCATTATCTAGAGTGTTGATTTCTTTACTGTCTATTGTTATTTTTGCCATGATTCCTAAAAAAGTAAATTAAGCTACTCACACGTTTAAAATGAGACGAATGAGCTGTTACAAACACAGTATTATAATGATTTCTGGACTCAGATTCTAACCACCTTGTTCACTAGTCTTAAAGCAGCTGGCCGATGAGTCACCAAGATCAACGTTTTATCTTTGGCAATTTTCTCTAATGCATCAAGCACTGTATTTTCTGTTTCGCTATCTAAGCCTTCAGTCGGTTCATCGAGCAATAAGATAGGCGCATTTTTTAAATACACTCTGGCCAATGCGATTCTACGAGCTTCACCTGCTGACACCTTGGCACCACCCTCCCCCACCCAGGAATTAAGTCCCTGAGGTAATTGTCTGATAAATTTATTTAAACCAGCCTCCTCAATTGCTTTTGCAAGTTCCATCTCTGATGCATTAACCTTAGCAATTAATAAATTATCTTTTACAGTGGCTGAAAACAACTGCGTTTGCTGAGAGAGTAATGCATATTGCTGTATCAATTGATCGGAATTAAATTGGTTGTAATCAACGCCTCCATAATTGATACTTCCTTTTTGAGGATCAAAAAATCGCATGATTAATTGCAGTAAGGTTGTTTTACCCGCCCCGCTTTCCCCAACGATTGCAATTTTACTGCCGTGCTGAATATGTAAATTAAAATCCGTCAAAACCCAGTCCGACTTTTCTGAATATCGAAAACTCAAATCCTTAATTTCAATACCGGCACTTGCGGGCACTGACAAAGGACTTTTAGGTTCAATAATAGCCGAATCCTGTTCGACAATAGCTCGAATTCTTTTTGCTGAAGTTTGAGTTTTAGCTAACAGTTGCATGGCAATGGATATCGGTGAAACCAGTTCAAACACAGCTAAAACACAAAAGCCAAGCATCACTAAAACAGGCCCTGAAATGATTCCATGCTGAAACAAATCAGCGCCAATAATCACAATAATTAACAAGGTGCTATAGGATAAAAACTCAGTAATCGAAGAGGATAACGCTGATAAATGATTATTGTGTCTTTGTGTTTTAATCATTTGTTTAGACAGTGCTAATAAGTGCTGCTTTGAACGGCTATAAGCACCGAAGACTTGAAGATCAGCGATTCCTTGAATCAACTCAACTTGTTCACTTTTGAAAAAGGAAAATTGTTCAGCAATTGTTTTTGCCCCTTGTTTACCTAAATAATTAAAACCCCAAGGTAATATAACCACTGAAACAATTAACATTGCCAGCATAACTAGACCGAGAGTTATTGAATAACTGGTAAAAAATACCACCACCGCCAGTCCAGCAATAAAAATAACGATAATAGGTAAAAATATTCTTAAATAAATGCTATCCAGTGCATCAATATCTGTTGTTATTTGCGTTAATAAATCAGCACTCCTGCGTATTGCAAGACGGCCCGGTGTTAATGGAATAAGTTTTTCAAAAAACCAGCAACGAATCTCTGCTAATACTCTGAACGTCGCCTCATGTGTTAGCAGCCTTTCTGAATAGCGTCCCAAGGTACGAATAATAGCTAAAGCACGTATTTCAGCAGCTGGCTGCATAAAATTAAAACTAACAGCCATCACATCGAGTGTTGTAATCCCTGCAATAGCCGCTGAAGTAATAAACCAGCCCGCAAGTGTCAGTAAAGAAATGGAAGCCAGTGCCGTTAATAAGGCGCAAAAAATACCACTGAGCAACCATGATTTATAAGGCTTAAATAAATGGCTGAAATATAAAATATCGTTCATGTCAGCGCTATCACTCTGGCCATTCTGTTAATAGTGACCGAGTCATGTGTCGCAATAATCAATGTTTTGTCCTTAAACAACGTATCAATTGCATTTAATACCGTGTGTTTGTTTATTTCATCTAAATGAGCAGTGGGTTCATCTAATAAAATAATGTCTACATTCGCAACAAATGCTCTGGCGAGAAGTATTCTTTGTATTTGCCCACCCGAAAGACCATAGCCCTTTTCGCCTACTCTAGTTAACAAACCGAGTTCTAACTGATCACTAAACTCCGTTACCCCTGCTGAAACAGCTGCAAATTCAATTTGTTGTTCAGTCACATCAGGATTAAGCATGCTGATATTATCTTTAATCGTGCTATAAAAAACAGTTGATTGCTGTCCTGCCCAAGCAATGTTTTTATTAATGTCTTGTTGACTAGCGTGTACACCATTAATTAATACAGAACCATTATCTGGATGCTCAAACCCTAGCATCAAATTCAGCAAGGTTGTTTTGCCAACCCCTGACTCACCCGTTAAGGCTATTTTTTCGCCGCTTTTTATTTGTAAATTGAATGATTTAAGAATCGCTTTGTTTTTGTAGAATTTAGTGACATTTATCAGTTCAATACAAAATAAAGAGCTTATATCAGCAGGTAGCTCTTGCTGTCTGTAGGGGTAATGTAAGACTTTTAAAATACCATCTGCCGCAGCAATGGCAGCAGCCTTATCATGATAATAAGTGGCTAGTTTTTTTAATGGAATAAAAAATTCAGGCGCTAACAGCAGGACGAATAAAGCTTGCTGTAAGTTAATATCAACTGCTGGACCAAAATTAATTAAGTCCAATAACCCTAGCCCAACATAAACAGCAACCAAAGCGACAGCAAGCGCACTAAAAAACTCTAAAACAGCTGATGATAAAAAGGCAATACGCAAAACATCCATGGTCTTTTCACGAAAGTCATTTGATACGCTTTTAATACCTTGAAGTTCCGTTTGACAGTAATTAAAGTGTTTAAGTGTTGCTAGCCCTTGTAGACGATCTAAGAAATAACCACTCATTCTAGACATTACTAGAAACTGCTGTCGACTAGCAGAAGCTGCTCCCATGCCTATTAACATCATAAACACTGGAATTAGAGGACCTGTGATCAATAAAATCACAGACACAACCCAGTTTACGGGAAATATAGCAACAACAATGAGTAACGGAACAAACATGACAATACCTTGTTGTGGCAAATAGCGGCAGTAATAACTCTCCAATGCTTCCGTTTGTTCTAAAGTTATCGTCGCTAACTCGCCGCTTGATTGTTGTTTGCTAAAATTCGGGCCAAGTGCAGATAATTGAGTTAAAAATTGTTCACGCACCCGCTGTTTAATAATGGTGGCTGTTTTAAAAGTAAATACCTGAAAATAATAGCTAATTAAACTGCGGGCTATAAAAACAACGCCCAGAACAGAGAAACAGAACAATAGTTGATTCCAAGGCTGTTGCTCTATAATTATTTGCTGAAAGATAAATGCAAGCAAGCCGGCTTGAATAATGATGAGTAAGCCATTAAGAGTACCCAGAAAAGCGGCTTTATTTATTCTGTTCTGTATTGTTTTAGTCTGATCTTTTAACCATTTAATACAAGCTTTTTCTCTCTCTTCATTATTATCAAAAGCTTGCTGGTTTTCTGTATTCAATGTCTTTATATATGAGGTGCTAAAAAACGAAGATTCAATAATACCCGAAAGTATAGATTGATTTTTGGAGTACAAAAACATGTTTTTGTACTCCAACATGACATTCTGCGACCTATACTTTTCGCGCGGTCACGGCTACAGCTTTTTAATTTAGCGCAAGCCCTTAAAATAATTGATTAAGCCATTGGTAGAGCTATCAAAACAATTTACCTTCTCATTATGTTGTAACTCTGGATAAATATTACCTGCTAACACCTTACCTAGCTCTACACCCATTTGGTCAAAGGAGTTAATATTCCAAATTGCTCCTTGAACAAACACTTTATGTTCATATAAAGCAATTAATGAACCTAAAGTTTGTGGTGACATCTTTTTAAATAAAAATGAATTGGTTGGTTTATTACCAGGGAAAACCTTGGCATTAATTAAAACATCGTTATTCTCAGCTTGCCCCATTTCATCCGCCACTTGTTGAGCCGTTTTACCCAGCATTAATGCTTGAGGTTGGGCCAAGAAATTAGAAATCAACATATTATGATGGCCTGGCAGATCATGGTAACTGGTGCCAGGAACCAAAAAATCACAGGGAATCAATTTAGTTCCTTGATGAATTAGCTGGTAAAACGCATGCTGACCATTTGTGCCTGTTTGCCCCCAAATAATAGGTCCGGTTTGATAATCAACCGGGTTACCATCCATATCAACACTTTTACCATTACTTTCCATATCGCCCTGCTGCATAAAGGCTGGAAAATAACGTAGATAATGACCATAAGGCAATATAGCTTGAGATTCTGTTTTAAAAAAATTGTTATACCAAATACCCAGCAAAGCCATAACAACGGGGATATTTTGTTCAAAGGGTGTCATTCTAAAATGCTCATCGACCTGATGAGCACCTTCTAATAGTTTCTCAAAATTATCCATGCCTATGCTTAAGGGTATAGATAAACCAATGGCTGACCAAAGCGAAAAACGACCTCCGACCCAATCCCAGAATTCAAAGATATTATCAGGGTCAATACCAAATTCCGTCACTTTTTCTATATTGGTTGATATGGCAACAAAATGTTTATTAACCGCACTTTGTTCTCCTAAAGCATCTAATAACCAAGTTCTAGCAGACAACGCATTAGTCATAGTCTCCTGGGTAGTAAAGGTTTTAGATGCAACTAAAAACAATGTAGTTTCAGGGTTTAATTTTCCTAATGTTGCAAGTAAATCTGCTTGTGCAACATTCGAAACAAAATGTGTCTGAATTTTTCCATTAGAATACGGTTGTAATGCTCTAACCACCATTCGAGGGCCTAAATCTGAACCACCAATACCAATATTAACCACATCGGTAATCACTTTACCTGTATGCCCACGCCAACTCCCCGAATGCACAGCATCACAAAAATCGCGCATTTTATCTAACACTTTGTTTACATCAGGCGTTACATCACGACCATTAACCATAATGGGTCGATTACTTCGATTGCGTAACGCAATATGTAAAACTGCACGCTGTTCAGTTTGATTAATTTCATCGCCATTAAACATGGCTTTAATCTTGGATTCTAAGTTTGTATGCCTTGCTAATTTAAATAATAAAGGCAGTGTCTGCTCAGTAATGCGGTTTTTTGAATAATCAAATAAGATGTCATTAAACTGTAGCGAATATTTATCAAAACGATGTGGATCATCATTAAACATATCTCGCATTTGTAGATTAGAAACTTCATCAAAATGATTTTGAAGTTTATGCCAAATTTCTGAATTGGTTAACGATGACATTATCAGGACTCCATTCTTTATGGTTAGGGATGTGTACTTTTTAAGTTTACTCGAAACAATATAATTAGAATGTTTTTAATGTAAGGGCGCATGAAAACACTAATCTAATTTATCTATAAGTTTTTGCAATTCGACTTTAGCTTTAGTTTTAACTGGATGTTCAAAATCACAAGAGGACTGCGGCATGAATAATCGGTAGTTTTGTAACTTTTCATTGACCTGTTGTTTTTCATACCGGTCGAGTGATTGAAAACCTCGACCATAACGCCACCCATATCCCCAACGATACCAAGTGGGAAAAACAGGTGAGCCACCCAAAGTCACCCCGTAATACATAATATTGGCAAGCATGGTATTGCCCGTTTTTTGCAACACGCATTCTCTTAAACTATTATCTGCCCGTTTCTTTTGTTTTCTGTTGCCTCCCTGCCAATAAGCTATATCATGAGCAATACAGCAGTCACACCAGAGGTTTTCATGATCCAAAGTTCCATCTGGAAATTGAGAGCAACCGTCACTACTAAAACTATCCAATTGTCCTGCAGTTATACTTTGGTTAAAAAGTATTAGCAACGCTAAAATAAATATTTTATAGCCCAGACAATTGTTCAACATCACTCAATTCCAGCTTTTAAGTTCATCAAAATAATAACGTGATTTTGCCATAATTTGTTTTTCCTTATTTTCAAGATAGGAAGCTAACAGAATTACCACCAACCCTAAAGCAATAGAGCTTGCCCATGGTACTGCCGCATAAAGGTTAATCGCATATTCCCAGTAAAACAGAAAGCCACCTACTACACATATATTACCAGCAAAAAATGGTGTTTTTTGACGATACTTTATACCTGCTACGGTTAAACAAACACCAGCAGCAATAGATAAAACCGGTGCCAATATTTGTTGATCCAGCATTGCGCCATACATCAAAAATATTGTCATAATTGAACTTATGGAACGATATAAGCTAGCGTGATAATTAACCTGATTAGATAACACGAACAGAATAATGGTTAGCGGCATCATATAACTCAGATGATTAGTAGAAACAGTGCCAAATTTATCCGCTAAAATCAACCAGATAGCCATAGCAGCGAATGTCCCTGTCCATTGGGCAATATAGATAAAAAATGCAGTTTGGGTATAGCGTTTAATGTCATAAATACAATACACAACAATTATGCCTAAAACCACCATTGCCAATAGAAATGAGACTGGGTGTAACAGGCTGCGACCAACAATTATCCACAACGGCAAACTCATCAAAGCCCTGGCAGCCAATCCTTCAGGCATACGCATAGTATTATCATTGTGTAGACGATGTTCCACTTGTCTTAGCAAAATAAATAAAGCCATAATTACCAAAGGAATCAGTAATTCATCTCTAACCGGTAACATCAATATTATATTACCCGCCACCGAAGTCAACAAAAGTGTCTTAAGATATTTACGAGCCAAAATGGAATAACTGGCATAACTAACTACGATTAACAACGCACCAGTAATAACAAAGTCCATGGTAATCACTACTGGGCTAACATCCATAAATTGCAACCAGTTGTACTGTGGCTGCAATGCAGACTGCCCATGCCAATAGGCATAAATCATGGCACTCACTTGTGTAATCTGTACCGGTAGGAAAGCGGCACCCAGACCAAAAAATATTCTTGCCCCTTTTGTTTCGTGAAATAAATAAGCGCAAACCAGCCCTCCTGCGCATAATAACAATGTCAGTCCTAACCCTATCCAGTAACGGTATGCTGGTAATATTTCCTCATGTCCTTGCAACATAAAACTAATGGCTGACAAAACAATTAATATTGAACCTACCCAGCGTAGATAAGTAGTGATTTTAGCGGTCAATGTTTTTTCTGAACCCTTTTCCTCTAAATCTACTGATGATTGAGTATTAAACTCTTTATATTCATTTGCATACATGATCGTCTCCCTCTTGCTCATTCTCTGCGGTTTTGCTTTGTGCGCTTAATTCATCAAGCATCATTTTTAATTCCAGGTCATTTTCTTGTTGTTCAAAATCATTGGCTAAATCATCAGTATCAATGGTTTCAGGCTGATCAAATTCAGCACTAACAACGGATCCTTCCCAGCGATCAAATATATCCTGTACATTCTGTAGAGCATTACCTTCGTTATCCATTAATACCTCTTTTACACCGGCACGATTTTGTCTGGCAGCCAGAATTTCCTTTTTACTTTTTAACCCCTCAATCTGTTCCTGAATGGCATTTAGATCAGCCTGTATTTTTGTTTCTTGTGCCAAGCTTTCCTGACATTGTTGTTCAAGCATGGAGATTTTTTGTTGTGTCTGCTTCAAACGTTTAACGCATTGCAAAGCCTTTTGTTCATCTTCCTGCCTGGTTTTAATCGCTCGTGCCGTCCATAATTCAGCCTGTTTATTCTGCTCTTCTAACTGCGTATGATATTGTTCTGACATTTTACTGACCCGATGTAAATGCAAACGAGTTTTACGAGATAATTCCTGTAAATCCTGAATTGCTGCAGTAGCCAGTGCCTCGTGGTTTTCGAATTCATCAGCAACATGGTCAATCTGACTTCTAATGCTAACGAATATTCTTTTTAGACTGTTCATAATAATGTTCCTGTTAAGTTTATATTCATAATGTTTCATTACCACTATTGCAAAACTTAGACCAATTACAAAACAGCTATTAATCAACCATATAGAGAGATTAAAACAACCCTGTATTTTATATATGTACATTTTTTGAATACGCTATATACTTAAATTGAACACACTAAATCATCATTAACAAATCATGCCTAAGCTAAATCCAGAACAACGCGATTTTTTCAAACAAGTTTCTTCGTTGGCTTTTGTTAATCCCTTTAGCAATGAAAGAGAACTTGCCGACTGCCAACTATTGAATATAGCGCCCAATACCTTAGATATATTTCAACGCAACGATAAAATTCAAGCACTTCTGTTTACTCATTTAAAAAAGCTGCAAGCTCTTGATCAATTCCGCATTGATCATTATCAGGACAAAATCAGGGAAACGATAAAATTTTCCTGGCTGTTTTATCAATTTCATGAATTTCAAACACAATTCAACCAATTTATAGATGACCAAAGTCAGGCAGGCGATACTCCCATTGAATTACCTTTTGCCAATCAAATCATTCATGGTTTTCGACAGACTGGTTTTACTGATTCTGAAATAGAAAAATACATTGCCCTGTTCTATCAACTTCATCGCGGTTTTTATTTCATCAATTCAGCTATTTCAGGTGACTGCCCTGCAATCATCGAGCTACGCATGCGCTTATGGAACAATATTTTCACCTTTGACCCTCATTGGTATCTGGATTACCTCTGCGGAAAAATGGAAGATTTTTCTACTTTATTACTGGGCGAAACCGGCACAGGAAAAAGCCTGGTAGCCCATACAATTGGATGCTCAGGGCTTATCCCTTTTGACGTAACTAAAAGACGCTTCCAGGAAAGCTTTACTCGCTCTTTTCAAGCGATTAACTTATCTCAATACACTCCCTCATTACTGGAATCTGAACTATTTGGTCACAAAAAAGGGGCATTCACCGGAGCCATAGATCATCATCAAGGCATATTTGCCCGTTGCAGTACACATGGCGCGGTATTTATTGATGAAATTGGTGATATTGATATACCAACACAAGTGAAACTTTTGAATGTGATTCAAGATAGAATTTTCAGTCCAGTAGGAAGTCGTGAGAAAAAGCGCTTTTCCGGCCGCGTCATCAGCGCTACTAATCGTGATATTACAAAACTTAGAAAAGATGGAACATTCAGGAATGATTTATATTATCGACTATGCTCTGATGTCATCTGCGTTCCTAGCCTGCATCAACGCCTGCAAGAAAATCAGCAAGAATTAGGACAATTAATAGCTGATTTGCTGAAACGGATTATTGACAAACCTGACTCACAACTGGTCTCGCGTATTGAAAGCCAAATACGAAACAATGTACCTGAACACTATACTTGGCCAGGCAATGTCCGAGAACTGGAACAATGTATTCGTCAAATTTGCCTAACGGGACAGTACAGCATTGCTGAAGAAATCAGCTTAAGCAAACCCAGTGGATTTACCTTGCCTGATAGTGGCAATAAAACAAGTGCTCAGCACCTTCTTCAACACTACTGTCGCTTTCTTTATGATCAACACGACAGCTACGAGGCAGTAGCCCGAATTACTCAACTTGATCGCCGTACAGTGAAAAAACATATTGTTGGGCAATAACAAGTTTCACTACTGGTTACTATCCAAAGCCTGTCAACACCCATTTCCTATATGGAATGTAACGACTCAGCGTAATTTAAAAATGTAGTAATATTCCGTTAATGTTGTATTAACGGGGCTTGCTTTTAAGCCCTCCCCTGCTGGGGAGGGTTTGGGTGAGGAGGAATTAAACAATTCTCTTTTGCAAAATGCTTTTTTCTCTATTTCTAAAGGCAAAAAGAATAAGGAACAAAGAATTTATTTTAACCTCTCCTCACCCAACCTCAGCAAGGGCTTCAGAGCTGCAACCATCTTTCTACGCTGAGTAATTACTATGGAATCAACTATACTAATGTGATATTTTTTGCGCATGACTTAAAAGCATAACTTTTATGGCGACTATTTTTTCTTAATTATTTTAATGTGAAAAGCTTAATCGATTTTAGCCTAGCTTATACAACCACCCCCTTATTCTTACTTACTCTATTTGCTGCGACTTCATTTTTAATGATTTGGCGACTGCAAATAATGGAGCACAAAGGCTTTGAAGGAACAATCCTAGGAACACTTATCATGCCTTATTGCTCTGGATTTGCTAATCTCATTTTCGCCTATGTGATGAGTAGCTCAAAGAGCAATGGTGGATTAGTCATTGAAAACTGTCTGGTTAACAATACTACCAACCTGACTTTAATCCTTGGTCTTTCGATTCTTTTTGGTTCTTCGGCAAGCACCCAAAAAGGAAGCGCTAAGAAAAATTCAAAAAACAATAGTGATTTTCATCGCATCAACCGGCTTAACCTGTTATTCACTTTAATCGCATTATTTTTATTTAGCGGTACGCTCTGGGCTTTGGCAAAAGACAATGTACTGAACTTTTATGACGGCTTGGTTTTAATTGCGCTATTTGTTTTTTGGCAGATACTCCATGTATTTGAGATATTAAAAGACAACATCAAAAAGAACAAAACCTTCCAATGGTCAATTTTATTTGATTTGTTACTCATTGCTATCAGCGCATATGGTATTTATTATTCAGTCGACCATCTTGTAGAGTGGATATCAACGGCAAAACATCAATATATCAATGTGACTCAGTTAGGATGGTTAAGCGGTATGCTAATGGTTTTACCCAATGCATTTATTGCGCTTTATTACTCACGTATTGGTAGACAGGATATTGTATTAAGCTCGCAAATCGGTGATGGTCATATTTGTATTCCAATGTGTATCGGTTTATTTGCAATATTTAATACCATTCAGATTCCCAGCTTTTTTCAAACAGGGATGTATATTATTTTAGGTGCAGGCCTTGTTCATTTTTTATCTATTGCCTTGTTCGGACGAATCCCCCGCTTTATTGGCTTTACCCTGCTTATCGCCTATACATTTTTTATGTACAAAGGAATCATTCAATAGGTAGCTCTTTCTCAGCGATTACCAATCGTCACACAATTTCGCCCTCTTTCCTTCGACTGATACAATGCAGCATCAGCCATTGCCAATATTTCAGTGCTTTTTTCAATCGACTGATCATTGAGTAAGGCAATACCAAACGACATGGTCACATGCAAATACTCACCCTCCACAAGGCTACCAGTTGCTCCCATCTTTTTAAATTTATAATCATTAATAGATTGCCTTAAGCGTTCTACGATATTCAATACCTGATCTTTATCGGAGTCTTCATAAATCAGCAAAAACTCTTCACCCCCATAACGACCAGCAATATCAAGATGCTTTCTAAGCATTGCCTCAAAGATACCGCCAATTTCTTGAAGTACTGAATCACCTTGAATATGTCCATATTGATCATTGATTTTCTTAAAAAAATCAATATCCCCTAAAGCAACTGCCCCTAAGTTATTTTTTTTACGCTTTTGGCGTTGAAATGACTTTTCTAATTCCTCTCGTATCGCCCTACTATTCAATAAGCCCGTGAGTCCATCATAATTTGCAAGCGTTTCAAATTGAGACTTCATTAAAACTGAGCTCAATAAATTGCACATAATTTCACAACAACGCACTTCATGGTTTTGTACATCCGATTCATCGCCAAAGAAGTCCCCCGCCAATAAGTATCCATACCCTAAATTCTCTGGCATATAGATTGACCCAACCATATCGCAGCCCCAGCCGGGAATATTGATGGCTGATACATTTTGGTTTTTAAAGGCTTCTACTTCATTAGTAAATACTTCGGGTGGGTTTTCAATATCAAGGCAAATTTTTGCACCTTCTATTAAATCAGGCCTGATATGTTGAGGATTACAAACAGCCACCACTTCCAAAATCAAATCGTTCTCTATGATATTTGTAATTTTATATAGAATACCGATATGAAAACCCATCGCATCATTAATGATTTGTAGCGGCTTCTCAAAATAGCTTTTGTCCTGAGGAGTAGAGCCAGTTAAGTGAAAACTTAATTCCCCCAATTGGTTCAAAAGATACTCAGCCGAATTAATTACTTTTCCCATTAATAAATTTCCTTTAGATCGCGTCTAGCAATGATCTAAATACAGTATAGGGGCAGCATTGCTGTGTCAACACTAATTAAAACTGCATAAAATCAACTTAAAAACCAATCTGGATACAGCTAATGATTTATATTAACTGTCATTTGTTAATCATAATGTCAGTTTATTATTCTAAGTCAATAGCGCAATTCAGCCCACATCGTTATAATTAGCCACTTACATTAACAGGGGTTACCAGGGATTTTTCTAAAAACTGCTCAATGATACGATTAATTTCCCCCGTTCCTTTCTATCCCTACTTACTTTCTGTACTTTTTTTATTTACCCAAGTATCTATTGCATCTGACATTCCCAATATTGCAGCTGCAAGTAGTGTTAAGTTTGCTTTACAAGACATTATCAAAGCATTTAAGCAAGACACGGGGCTTTCTGTTCGTGTTAGCTACAGTTCATCAGGTAACTTGACACGACAAATTCAACAAGGCGCTCCATTTGAACTGTTTTTATCGGCTAATAAGCTCTATGTAGATCAGCTCTACCAACAAAATAAAACGAATGGAAAAGGATTTATCTATGCATTAGGCCGCTTAGTTTTATTAACCCCCAAGCACTCAACTTTAGTCCTTGATGACCATTTATCTGCTGTTAGAGAATCTATACAAACAGGACAATTACAACGCATTGCAATTGCAAACCCTATACATGCGCCTTATGGCGTTGCCGCTAAAGAAGTTTTACTACACCTGGGATTGTGGAAACTGACCAAACCCCACTTGGTATTAGGCGAAAATATCGCTCAGGCTGCCCAGTTTGCCAGTTCGGGTGCCGCTCAAGTTGGATTGATTTCTTATTCATTAGCAAATACACCTTTTATACAGAAAAACACACGATTTATATTGCTACCATTATCCTTACATCACCCACTCGAGCAATCGATGGTTCTGTTAAACAACGCAGGTCATACCAGTAAACTTTTTTTTAATTATCTACAACAAAATAAAGCACGTACCATACTTTCCCAGTATGGTTATTCTTTTCCATAGTAACGACTATTTAGAGTATATATGATGGATTGGCAGGCCTTAGCATTATCAGTCAAACTCAGCTTGGTCACCTTGTTATTCCTATTGCCTATTGGCATTTTCTTTGGACGCTGGCTAGCTTATCGACAGTTTTGGGGTAAATCATTATTACAGTCTATTTTAGCGTTACCTTTGGTTCTTCCACCTACGGTATTGGGCTATTATCTATTAGTGATATTTAGCCCTAATCAAGGCTTAGGGCTTTGGCTTGTGAATACCTTTGGAACCACTTTAGTGTTTAATTTTGAAGGTTTAGTACTGGCTTCGATAATATTTAATTTGCCTTTCGCAATTCAGCCTATGCAACGTGCTTTTGCCTCCATTCCCAGAGAAATTCGTGAAGCTGCTGCCTGCTGTGGCATGTCTCCCAAGCAAGTGTTATGGAGAATTGAATTACCATTAGCCTGGCCCGGCATACTCTCTGCCATGGTAATGTCTTTTGCTCATACCCTGGGTGAATTTGGCATTGTATTAATGATAGGTGGCAATATTCCTAATGAGACACAAACCATCGCCATTTCCATATACGATAAAGTTCAAGCGTTTGATGATCATTCAGCCTCAGTGATGGCTTTTAGCTTATTACTGTTTTCCATGTTAACCATTTCCTTCACTTACTGGTTGTCAGACCGGTTTGAGCGTTCTCATGTCTGATTTGGCTATTCATATCAACTTGCAACAACAACAGCCTATTCCATTAGCTGTTCAATTAACCTGTCAGCCTGGCGAATTACTCGCACTGGTTGGTCCGTCTGGCAGTGGAAAAACAACCATTTTACGCGCTATTGCAGGTTTATATCAGCCACAGAATGGCTCTATTGTTTGCCAGGGTGAACAGTGGCAAAACTCTGCACAACATTTTTTTCTAGCGGCTTATTTACGTCATGTTGGACTGGTATTCCAAAATTACGCACTATTTCCTCATATGACCGTGCTAAATAATATTCAGCATGCTTTATTAGACATTCCAAAACAACAACGTAAAATTCAAGCACTGCAACTATTAAAGACCGTGCATTTAGAAGGCTTTGAACAGCGTTACCCTAAGATGCTGTCTGGTGGCCAACAACAGCGTGTTGCGGTTGCACGAGCACTAGCAAGAAAACCCAAAGTACTGTTGCTGGATGAACCTTTTTCTGCGGTTGATCAAGTAACCCGTCGAAAGCTGTACCGTGAACTGCATGCATTAAGACAAAAACTAGCGATGCCTATGATTCTAGTGACTCATGACCTTGAAGAATCAACGTTACTAGCCGATCGTATTGCCTTACTTCATAAAGGTGAAATTTTACAAATTGGCACCCCCGAGTTTATCTCAGCTCATCCTAAAACAGCCACTGTTGCTCGCTTGATGGATCAACACAACCTGTTTACAGCACAAGTATTAGAGCATGATGAGAAAATAAAAAAAACCCGTTTGCATTGGCAAGGAATGACAGTGGAGTCTGCTTACCAACCTAAATTCCCGGTTAATTCGCAAGTTTGCTGGATGATTCAATCCGCCAATGTACTATTACACCGGTGTGACCGCCCCTCGAATGGTGATAAAGAAAACCCTTTACATGGATCTATTATTGAATATATGGAAAATAACGGTCTAGCCAATTTATTAGTCGAAATCGATCCGCAATTAAAAATACACATCGCCATGAACGTCCCTTTACATGTTGCTAAACGTAACCAATTAGGTCTAGGAAAAAAGATAGGACTTTCATTGCTAAGCGAAGGAATACATTTAATGCCTTACCAAGCCATACGCAGGGATGATATGTATCCTATTTAGGAAAACAAAGCGTATAAACACCAACTCAACCATAGGCATAGCTTCTGTTGATTACAGTCATATTGGTATTCGTATTCAACAATTACCTGAACACTCCAGGCCAATAAACGCTTTTATATTATTTTGCCACAGTGCTTTAAAGATTATTTATGTGTAGCGCATTAATACTACCCATGTCGCTACATCACTTACTTTAAAATATATTCCTCAATACGAATACTATGCTTTTATCTAAACAAACCTTGCTTAAAATACCAACTTTAGATCGGCTTTATACCCACCCTTTAGGCAGTTTCATGCTTTTATGCATCATTCTCACTCTAGCCACCAAACCACTTCAGGCACAGACCGAAGAAAGTAAATCGCCTAACCGCTTGTCGCTAACGGAAGCGATACAACGTACTTTCAACAACAATCCTGAGTTAAAAACCTTTCAATATAAGCTTGAAGCCCAGCAAGGTAAAATAGTTCATGCCGGCCTTTCTGCTAAACCCAAACTGAATTTACGGCTTGAGGATGCTTTAGGAACCGGTGAATATCAAGTCTTTGATAGTGCGGAGACCTCATTAAGTATTAGCTGGGTTTTAGATGGAAGTCTTCGAGAGAAACGTACGGCCGTAGCCTTTCAAAGTAAAGGCTTGATTGAAAGTGAACATGCAATACAACGACTTGATAGTGCTACACAAACAGCACATTATTTCATCCAAGCACTTTCATATCAAGAACAGGTGCTCATTGCAAAGCAAGCAATAACATTAGCTGAAACCACTGTTAAAGAAATAAAAATCAGAGTTAACCGAGGCAAAACTTTAAGTGCAGAACTATATAGAGCCCAGGCGGAGTTGGCTAAACGTCAATTAGCACTGTTAGATTTAAAACATGAAATAAAATCATTACACCGTCAACTTGCAGCACAATGGGGTAGCACCAATCCGCAGTTTAGCTCGGTATCAGGCTCATTGTTCCAACTACCCACTGTGATTGATTTTGACATATTAAAAGCACAGCTAAAACAAAACCCCCATTTAAATAAATACTTATCACAACAACGGGTAAACGATGCGGCATTACAACTTGCGAAAGAGCAACGGAACATCAAATGGTCTTTCACTTCAGGGCTAAGGCATTACGCTGAAGAGGATGATATAGGGATTATTGCTGGATTTTCAATTCCACTAGGCATCACAAACCGTAATCAAGGACGTATCGCTGAGGCTCAAGCAAACCTTGCAAAAAACCAATCAGAAGCTGAAGCATTAGGCATCAGAATAGAAACCTCATTATTTGTCTTTTATGAACAACTAAAACACGATATTCATCTTAGTGAACTCCTCAAAAAAGAGGTGATTCCCCGTCTTGAAAAAGCATTAAATGCAACACAAAAAGCTTATGAGGTAGGACGATACAGTTACCTTGAATTACTAAGTATTCAAAATGAGTTACTTGATGCGCAATCAGCATTATTAAAGACCAGCGTAACAGCCCATCACAATAAAATTGAAATTGAACGCTTAACAGGCACTCATCTAAACACACCTTTTTAATAGATAACCTTATGACAAAATTATTTCACAAAGCGGGCTTTACTTTGTTTATTTGTATGATGCTGACCATGAGTAGCTTTGGTGTTTCAGCTGAAACTTCAGATCATCATCAAGCTACAGAAGAGCCAGAAAAAGGACCTCACCGAGGTCGTCTATTAAAAGACGGCGACTTTATTATTGAACTATCTGTTTTTGAAACAGGCATACCCCCCGAGTTTAGAGTATGGATTACTGATAAGAGCCAGCCTGTTAAGCCATCCGATGTCAGTTTAAATATCAAATTAACTCGACTAGGTGGGATTGAGGATAATGTCAAATTTACCGCTCAAGATAATTTCCTACGGGGTGATATTGAGATAGTTGAGCCACATTCTTTTGTGGTAACAGTGAATGCTCAATATCAAGGTCAATCTCACCAATGGCAGTACGATAATTTTGAAGGACGCACGACGATTGAACCAAAAGTTGCCGAAGCATTAGAGATTGGTACTTCTATTGCTAGCCCTGCCCTATTAAAAGAAACCGTGGCAGTCTATGGAAAGTTAATTCCTCACCCCAACAATAGTCGAGAAATCAGCGCGCGCTTTCAAGGGGCAATCAAACGTGTACATGTTTCGTTTGGAGAAAAAGTAAAAAAAGGCCAAGCACTCGCCACTGTTGAGAGTAATGAAAGCCTTAAATCTTATACCATTTACTCACCTATTAACGGAGTAATTCACCAACAACAGGCGCATTCAGGTGAGCAAACTAAGGATCGAGTTTTATTTTCGATTATTGATAACTCAGTGTTAATGGCAGAGCTTGCAGTATTTTCAAGTGACCGTCAGCGCATCGTTTTAGGTGCCACGGTTTTAGTGACTATTAAAGGACTAGAACAACCTGTATCAGCTGTTATTAAACAAATTGATACGGCTACGCAAGCCAATCAATCCGTTCTTGTCCGCGCCGAACTGAACAATAAAAATGGACAGTTGGTTGCAGGTACTTTTGTCAGTGCCGATATTGAGGTAGCTGAATTTCAAGTGCCCTTAGCTGTTAAACGCTCTGGACTACAGGGGTTTAGAGACTTTACTGTGGTATTTGTGAAAATTGGCAATGAATATGAGGTTCGCATGTTGGAATTGGGACGTGTCGCCGGTGAATGGATTGAAGTTTTAGGTGGTTTGAAAATCGGTTCTGAATACGTCTCTGAAAACAGTTACATCATCAAAGCCGATATTGAAAAATCAGGTGCCGTTCACAACCACTAAGGACTAGACATGCTTGAAACAATTATACGAAGCTCCATACAGCGAGCAACTTTAATTCTTGCCGCTATTGTGCTGATCTGTGGACTTGGTGTGTGGAATTTTGCGCGGCTACCTATTGATGCAGTACCTGATATTACCAATGTTCAGGTCGTCATTAATACCGAATCGGCTGGCTATACACCACTAGAAGTAGAACAGCGCGTAAGCTATCCCATTGAAACAAGCATGGCAGGCTTACCTAACTTAATTAATACGCGCTCACTCTCACGTTATGGCTTATCTCAAGTCACGATTATTTTTAAGGAAGGGACCGATATATATTTTGCACGACAACTAGTCAATGAGCGTTTAGGTGCCGCTAAAAACAACATTCCTACTGGTCTTGAGCCTTTATTAGGCCCTATCTCTACGGGCTTAGGTGAAATCTTTATGTTTACGGTGGATGCTGAACCGGGTGCTCTGAATGCGGATGGTTCCACGATAACACCTACCGACTTACGCGGTGTCCACGACTGGATTATCCGCCCCCAATTACTACGGGTTTCTGGTGTGGTAGAAGTAAACCCTATTGGCGGATTTAAACGTGAAATATTGGTGTCTTTTGATCCCGGTGATTTATTAGCTCATGGTATTACCCATGCAGAATTAATTGCTGCAATTGAAGCTAATAATCAAAATCGAGGTGTGGGATTTATTGAGCATAACGGAGCACAATGGTTATTGAGAGTCACTGGACAAATTAATCAACTGCATCAATTAGCTGATATTTTAGTCGCAGAAATTAATGGTCAGCCTGTGCGCTTAAAAGACATAGCAAGCATCAGTGAAGGCAAAGAGTTACGCTCAGGAGCAGCCACTCAAAATGGGCGAGAAGTGGTAATGAGTACCGTATTTATGCTGATTGGCGAAAATAGTCGTACAGTAGCCAAAGCGATTGCGAATAAGTTGGAAGAAATAAAACCCAGCCTACCTAAAGGGGTTACGGTAGCCGCTGTTTATGACCGCTCAATTTTAGTGGGTAAGACTTTAAAAACGGTACAAACCAATTTATTAGAAGGTGCTTTATTAGTTATCGTTATTTTATTCTTCTTTTTAGGTAATATTAAAGCCGCTTTAATCACGGCAGCCGTTATTCCCATAGCCATGTTAATGACTATTACCGGCATGGTGCATACGCAGGTCAGTGCCAATCTAATGAGTCTGGGAGCCTTGGATTTTGGCCTGATTGTTGATGGCGCCATTATTATTGTCGAAAATTGCTTGAGGCGATTAAGCGGAGCAAAACGACGTAGTACATGGATGTGCAAGTGTCGCTTGAAGCAGGATGCTGGTTGCGACCAAGGTGAAATTGCTTTGAATGAACGCTTCAATATCGTTTTTGAAGCCACCCGTGAAGTGATTCGTCCTGCTATGTTTGGAATGTTTATCGTCACCATTGTTTATCT